>Ga0233425_10000977_pt1 | contig 68432 bp, 62 predicted proteins | sample Watercolumn_Towu_2_FD_181712 | JGI IMG/M metagenome (GOLD analysis project Ga0233425, IMG submission 181712) | Freshwater microbial communities from Lake Towuti, South Sulawesi, Indonesia - Watercolumn_Towuti2014_140_MG | ecosystem: Environmental > Aquatic > Freshwater > Lake | place...
TTGCTTTCCTACCTGCCGCCCAACAATTTGCTTGACCCGCCGCACCGGCCTACATCCGCTATTTCGCTGAATGAGGACAAGGGAATGAACGAACTTATCCCGGCCGACAGCAAGGAACCGATGAACATGCTTGAGGTCATCAAACGATTGACCGATAATGGCGAATTTCTGGAGGTGCAAAAAGACTGGGCAAGGAACATCGTCCTTGGTTTTGCGCGCATCGAAGGAATTGTAGTGGGAATCGTTGCCAACCAACCCACGGTCAAAGCCGGAACAATTGATATTGACGCGGCAGACAAGGCGAGCCGGTTTATCCGCTTCTGTAACGTCTTTAACATCCCGCTGCTGACGCTGGTTGATGTGCCCGGATTTCTGCCGGGGATTGCACAGGAGCAGGGAGGCATCATCCGACACGGGGCGAAGATGTTATTTGCTTACGGCGCCGCCACGGTTCCCAAAATTACGGTAATTATGCGAAAGGCATACGGTGGCGCTTATCTGGCGATGTGCAGCCGCGATATGGGGGCTGACATGGTCTTTGCATGGCCAACGGCAGAAATTGCCGTTATGGGTGCAGAAGGAGCGGTAAAAATTATCTACCGGCATGAGATTGAAGCTGCAAGAGACCCAAAGGCAAGAGAAGCGGAGCTTATTGCAGAATACCACGAGCGGTTTGCCTCGCCGTACCATGCCGCAGCTCATGCATTGATCACCGACGTGATTGAACCCTCACGCACGCGCTCTGCCGTCGCACTCGCTCTGCGCACCACGCTTTCAAAACGTGAAGCCCGTCCACCGAAAAAACATGGGAATATTCCTCTATGACCTTCTTCAATAATGAAATTGTATTATTTGCCAGCCTGACAGCACACCCGTCTTTTATTGAAAATCTCAGTTTTCAAACGGTTGGTTTTGCCATTGTCCTTGTAGCCCTGGGCTTGCTGGCGCTGGTTCTCGGTTTAACCGGATGGCTCTTTAAAAAACGGGAAGCACAAAAGGCCGTGTCTGCTGCCGCAATCTCTGGAAAATCCACAGTCCTGAGCCAGGAGGAAGACCCGCATGAGCTGTTAGCTGTCATTACAGCAGCGGTATATTCAGTGATAGGAGAGTCCCACAGGATTGTTTCCATACGCCCTGTCGCCAACGGTACGATCATCGGGGAGCTTTACCTGCAGGCATGGTCAATGGAAGGAAGACGACAGCACTTCGCATCACATAGAATCCGTTAATTATCAAGGGTACCATTATGAAAAAGCTGAGAGTAACCGTAGCAGGAAAAGTATATGACGTAACGGTAGAAATCCTTGAAGAGGAAGGGCAGGAAGCCGCACGTCCACCCAGACAGGCTGCATCTTCTTCCGTTCAGGAACCGGCGGTTCCGGTCACAATTTCCTCTGTTCTCGCCGGTCGTAAGGAAGTGAAGAGTCCATTATCGGGGAGAGTGGTAACTATTTCCGTACTGGCGGGGCAGACCATTAAAGAAGGAGATCAATTGATGATCCTTGAGGCAATGAAAATGAATAACTACATTTATGCCCCTTATGGAGGCCAGATCGCTGCAATCCCCGTAAAAGTCGGAGATGCTGTGGAAGAAGGACAACCGCTTGTGATTTTTTCGTAACCGTACCCGTATGATTCAAAATTTTATCAACTTTCTGCACCTGACGGCATTCCACCTCGTTACGTGGAAAATGGTTGTGATGTGGGGTATCGTACTCGTGCTGCTTTACCTTGCCGTTTATAAGGGTTTTGAACCACTCCTTCTGGTGCCAATTGCCTTCGGCGCCCTCATCGCAAATTTACCGACGCTGGGCATGGTGAATCTTCCAACACACGGCCACGCCGGCGGTCTTTATTATTACATCACGAAGGGAGTTACCTGGGAGATATTTCCTCCGCTGATTTTTCTGGGAGTCGGAGCGCTGACGGATTTCGGTCCGCTGATCGCCAATCCCCGCACATTACTCCTCGGCGCAGCAGCGCAACTGGGAATATTTTTCACCTTCCTTGGTGCGTCCCTTCTCGGATTTACCTCAAAACAGGCGGCTTCTATCGGAATCATTGGCGGGGCGGACGGTCCCACGGCAATTTTCATGTGCAATAAGCTCGCCCCTGAACTGCTGGCGCCGATCGCCGTTGCTGCTTACAGCTACATGTCGCTCGTCCCCCTGATTCAGCCTCCCATCATGAGGCTCCTGACGACAAAACACGAACGGCAAATCCGTATGAAATCCCTGCGCAGAGTATCAAAATTGGAAAAACTTCTCTTTTGTTTGGTTGTTACGGTTCTGTCCGTGCTCCTCGTTCCGGCGTCTTCGCCGCTCATTTTCATGCTTATGCTCGGAAACTTCCTCCGCGAGTGTGGGGTGACGGAGCGTTTGTCCGCTGCCGCCCAAAATGAGATCATCAATGTCGTAACGATCTTCCTCGGCACGAGCGTCGGTATTACCATGTCCGGAGACCGCTTCCTCAATGTTGAAACGCTGAAGATTATCTTCCTGGGAGCAGTTGCCTTTGGACTCTCAACGGCGGGAGGCGTTCTCATGGGGAAATTGATGAATTTCCTGAGTCCCAAAAACCCCATCAACCCCCTGATCGGCGCCGCAGGCATTTCTGCAATGCCCATGTCCGCCCGTGTTGCCCATCTTGAGGGGCAGAGGGAAGACCCGAACAATTATCTCATCATGCATGCGATGGGGCCGAATGTCGCCGGGGGCATCGGTACGATTATTGTCGCCGGTTATTTTATAGCGAGTTTAACCAGGTGAAGTTAGATTACCTTCGGCAATCAATTTTTTATATTCTTGTTTTCGCCGAAATTATAGTGTCTTTTAAAAAGGATTTTTACATTTTCGGCAAAAATATTTTTATACCAGTAAAATTCATTGTTTTATAGAGGTTATATGGCAATGTAAACACAATCTAAAATATTGGTCACGTATCAGGATCGTTCGGGTAAGGCAAGTCATTATCGTAATTAGAAATCGAAAAGGCCTAACCACAGAGAACTCAAAGAGCAGCCACAAAGAACACAATGACAGAAAACGAAGCGGTACATAAAACAACAGAGATAACAAGAGAAGCCAAACGAAAAGGCAGAATACAAAGGGTAATACATGGGACTTTGTGAACTTTGTGAAAAACTTGGCGTTCTTTGTGGTTAAAATTATAGAAAAGACATAACCACAGAGAACACAAAGAATAGCCACAAAGGGCCCGATAATAGAAAACGAAGCGGTACATAAAACAACTGAGATAACAAGAGAAGCCAAACGAAAAGACGGATTACAAAGGGTAATACATGGAACACTGTAAACTTTGTGAAAAACTTAGCGTTCTTTGTGGTTAATTTTTTTATCTTTTCGATGTTTTTTGTCTTACGTGTCTTTTCCAATTTGTTCGGGCCGGGAGTATTGAAAATGTCGTATTTCTTAATCATAAATATTCATGTGTATATTATATTTACAGTAGGGACGGTTTGGAGTTTGCCCTTACTCAATACTGAAAAGCTTGTTGCTGAGATTTTTTTAGAATACTCAATTGTTAAAAACAGAGATTTTACACAGTATTGCTCCGGAGGAATGGTGTGTTCATTGGTATGACCGGGTTGGATCGACAAACGATATTGCGCGCAACTTGCATCCCTGGCATGCCGTACGAGCCGACATACAGATCTCAGGCCGCGGGAGATATGGGCGGCCCTGGATTTCCGATCGTGGAGGTCTGTGGCTCTCAATGGTAGTGCCTGTGGAAGGAGCGAGACACCAATGGAAGACCCTGCCACTGGCAACAGGGTGGGCGATTCTCGGCGTTGTAAAAAATTTGGGAATCAGGGAAGCGCGTCTCCGCTGGCCGAACGACCTTATGGTCAAAGACATGAAACTGGCGGGTCTTCTGTCCGAACAATTCCGCGAAGGCGTGGCGGTAGTGGGAGTGGGAATCAATGTTTTCAACAGTCCAAAACTGTTGATTCACGAACTAATGCAAGCAACCACCCGACTGTCCGATCATATCAATCCAGCACCTTCCCTCGATGAATTAACCGGTATGATATTGAAAAGTATAAAAAATATGCATCAGCACATGAAGAAGTACGGATTTAGCGCCATGCTGGACGAAATTAACGCCGCCTGGAACATGCCACGACAGGTGGAGTTGACGCTTGACAATGGAATTCAGAGGGGAGCGTTTCTGGGAATCACCGGGGAAGGTGATCTTATTGTAAAAAACGATTCGGGCCGTACATACTCTTATTCTCCCCTTCAGGTCAAACGGTTCAGGGAAGTTTAATGATAAATAACGAGACACAACTCTCCACAGCGGACAAATATAATAGTCTGGAAGTTATCTCAAAGACGGAGGAACGGTTTGACCATCTTCGCCGGAAAGCAGGATTTTACGTGGCTCCCCTGGCATTCGGAATTACTTTCCTGCTTACCAAGGGCAGATTGCCGTCCGAAGGCAATCGCATGAGCGCTGTGCTGGCGTGCGTCCTGGTGCTGTGGCTGACGGAATCGATTCCCCTTCCGGTGACTGCCATACTTGGCGCCTGTCTCTGCGTTGGACTCGGCGTTGCTGACGTCAGAACGGTACTCGCCCCATTCGCAGACCCCATCATATTCCTGTTCATCGGTGGTTTCATCATTGCCCGTGCCATGATGATTCATCGTCTCGACTGTCGTTTTGCACTTGCCATCCTCTCTCTCCGGGTGATGAATGGAAGTCAGGCCCGGATACTGGCTGCTTTTGGCGGAATAACTGCGCTGCTGTCCATGTGGGTCAGCAATTCGGCGGCAACGGCAATGATGATGCCGATAGCGCTGGGAATCCTTCGCGCTATTCAGAACATGCGTCTGTCGGACTGCAATCAGTTTGCGATCAGTAATACAGTGCAGAGGAGTTCTTTCTCGACAGGCATGATGCTCGTGGTGGCATTCTCGGCATCTGTGGGCGGCATCAGCACCCCCATCGGTACACCCACCAACCTCATCGGCATCGGACTGATCCAGAAATTAACGGGTACCAGCATACACTTTTTCCAGTGGATGACCATTGGAATACCCCTCTGTGCCGTCATGTACTGCGTACTGGTGGCTCTGCTTTACTGGCTTCACCGCGAAAAGAATCCGGAAAATATCGACATATCACATTCACATTTAACGCACTATCTCCGGAACGAGAGGGCATCCCTTGGTACATGGACACAGGGACAGATAAATACCCTGATCGCCTTTGGAGTCGCCGTGGTATTGTGGATTATCCCAGGACTGCTTGCCATTGCACTTGGGAAAGAACATCCCTGTGTGAAATTTGCAGATAAAATTTTCCCTGAGGGAATGGTTGCGCTCATCGCTGCGTGTACCCTTTTTATCCTGCCAACCGACCGACGGCAGGGAAAATTTACCCTTACCTGGCAGGAAGCGGTGCAGATTGACTGGGGTACTATCCTTCTGATGGGAGGCGGAATGAGTCTGGGCGGGTTGCTGTTTTCAACGGGGGTCGCTAAAGCCATCGGAGAGGGCGTTACGAACCTGACAGGCGCCCAATCGTTGTGGGGATTGACCGCTGTCTCGATTGCACTGGCAATCCTGGTGAGCGAAACGACCTCCAACACCGCATCATCGAACATGATTATCCCTGTTGTCATAGCACTGGCACAGGCGGCACATATCAATCCGATCCCGCCAGCACTCGGGGCGTGTCTTGGCGCAAGTTACGGCTTTATGCTGCCCGTTTCCACCCCTCCCAATGCAATCGTTTACGGGACGGGATTGGTCCCTATCCCGAAAATGATCCGCGCAGGGATACTCTTCGACCTGTGTGGTTTCGTCACCATCTGGTTGTATTTGCGGCTACTCTGCCCTCTGGTGGGATGGAGATAATTTTTTATCCTGGATTATTTGGCATGCAATGGACTGATGATCAACGTACACAATAGACGCTTACAAAATACATTTTTACATTTTCAGCAAAAATATTTTTATGAACAAGAATGGTAATCACACAGAGACACCGAGCCGCAAAGAATAAAGGTATCAATTAGGAGGGGCAGGTTTGAAACCCGCTCCCTACAATAAAGACCCTTTGTGTAGGATTTCAAAAAACTAAATTGACAAGGTGATAATCGAATAATGTAAGGATGGAATATCAAGAAGAATAAACGGAGATATACCAAAAATCTTTGTGTTTTGGAGTCTTTGTGTGAGAAAGAGAAAACATTCTCTTCCGACTCGTTCTGGTTAGGATTGTGTCAATTTAATGCGAGATTGATTTCAACTTTTGGTAAATAGCGAATTCGGAATCCGCCTCGACATGCATTCCTTTTTCTTTGTAAATGGAACCTAAGATTTTGTGCAGTTCAATATCTTCTGCGCCTGAATCTAGGATTTTATTGTAAACATCGATGGCTTTGTCAAGCTCGCCATTTCTCTGATAAATTAATCCCAAATTATAATAGGCGTTGATCAGGTTTGGGTCCAGCTCTACTGCTTTTTCCCAAAAGGGAACAGAAGTATTGTGCATGTTTTTTTTTGCATATTCATTGCCCAGCTTAAAGTATATTTCGGCGCGGTCAGGATACATTTCGACAATTTTTTCCCAGATATGAATTGCCTTATCGGGGGATTTGTTATCAATATAAGCGTCAGCAAGATTTGTCAGGGTATCGTAATCGTTCGGATTGATTTCAGCTGCCTTGTTCCACATGGCTATTGCGGTATCAAGTTTTCCCTGGTTATAATAAGCCACTCCCAGATTGAATAATGCATTTGTATTTTGGGGATTCAGTTCGATTGTTTTCTTCCATGCAGAGATAGACTTGTCATGTCTCCCTTTTGCCGCATAGAGTTCACCGTAAGAATAGTACGCTTCTTCGTAATTGGGTTTTATATCAATCGCCTCTTCGTATTCTGTTAAGGCTTTGCTGAGCATCCCTTTCTCAGTATATACCTCTCCGAGAATAAAATGCGCCTCGCCAATCCTGGGATTAAGTTTTATTGCCTGTTCAAGAGATGCTACGGCATTTTCAGTGTCTTCTTCTTTGCTGTAGATAAGACCGAGATTGTAGTGCGCTTCTGCGAAATTCGGCTCCAACTTCAGTGCGTTCTCAAAAGCATTTTTAGCCTCATTGATACTGCCCTTTGTATAGAAGGCAATTCCGAGATTGTTGAGAGCCTCGGTGTAGTTCTTGTCATATTGAATGGCAGATTGATGCTCTTCGATTGATTTATCAATGTTGCCTTGTTCGAAATACAATATACCGAGATAATTATGTGCTTCTGCGTCCTGGGGGTTTAGTGTAATCGCTTTTTTTAATTCAACGGTTGCTTTTTCAAAGAGGTTTTTATTGTAGTATATCAGTCCAAGCATGAAGAAGGCATCTGATGTGTTCGGATCGAGTTTAATGGCTTTCTTAAAGTATGCAATGCTTTCGTCCGGCAGCTTTTTATCGTAATACAAAAGACCCATGTTATAGTTTGTTTCGGCAACGGACGGATTCAGTTCCAGGCTTTCTTTAAATGATGTAAGGGCTTCCGAAAATGCCTTTTTTGTTTTATATGCAAGTCCGAGTGTGTTGTAGATATCGGCTTTTTCAGCAGTCTGGTCAGGTTTGTAATATGACAAGGCGTTAAGTAAACTGGTAATGGCTTCTTCTGTCTTGCCGTTTTCGTAATATGCCTTACCCAGGTAGTGCAAGAGCTCGGCATCTTTGGGAATTCTTTCGGATGCGAGTTTCAGTTCATCCAAGGCTTCATCCAGCATTCCTTTTTTTAAATAAGAAATACCCTGTGTTTTGTGTTGTTCGGGTGTGGCTGCACCGGTGATTTTATCGGCAATCGAAGTCAGATAGGTGCTTTTTGTCTCTTTTCCCTTTGTGTAATATGGGGTTCGGCATGATAGCGGGATGGTTGCCAATACCAGGCATAACCAGAGGTGTTTTTTTATGTTTACGTGCGGCATAAATTGTGTGGGTAAAATCTCGTATGGTAAAATAGGTTGCCTTTGGCAGCGGCTTGCAGGGGCTGAAGATTTTCAACCTCTGCATTGAAATTTCTGAACATTAAATTAATAATTAATTTTCATATTATACTATGATTTCCAGAGTGATTCCATAAGATTAAATTTCAAATAGGGGGCAAGTTTGAACCTTTGGCACTGGCAGATGGATATAAAAAATCAAGAACTATTTACCGTGTATTGCATTCCGATTTTCCGAATGGTATTCAATGTTAAATAGTTATTGAATGTGTTTTTTGCATGTAGTAAAATTCTTGCAGTATTGTATCAGTTGTGTTTTCAGATAGGGAAAATCCTTATGGGCAACAATATTATTATTTTCGATACGACCTTGCGTGATGGAGAGCAATCTCCGGGGGCGAGTTTGGACGTTAACGAAAAGATTCAAATTGCCAGGCAACTGGCATTGTTAAACGTGGATGTTATCGAGGCGGGATTTCCGGTTTCTTCACCCGGTGACTTTGACGCCGTCAGCAAAATTGCCAGGGAAATACGAGGGGTAACAGTTGCCGGCCTTGCCCGTGCTGTAGAAAAGGATATTGACAGCGCTGCAAAGGCGCTCGAAAGGGCAGAAAAACCACGAATACATGTTTTTCTCGCAACATCAGAGATACACAGAAAGCACAAATTGCTCAAGGCTAAGGAGGAGATACTGCATCTGGCTGTGAAAGGGGTAAAGCACGCCCTCAGGTATGTTGATGATGTCGAGTTTTCACCTGAAGACGCATCAAGGACTGAGCTTGATTTTCTTGCTCAGGTTGTGGAGGCCGTTATTGATGCGGGCGCAAGGACGGTCAATATTCCTGATACCGTAGGATATGCAGTGCCCGATCATTATGCTTCAATAATTCATGGGTTGAAAAAGAATGTTAAAAATATTAATAAGGCGGTTATCAGTGTACACTGCCATAATGACCTTGGTCTTGCTGTCGCTAATTCTCTGGCTGCTGTGAAGGCCGGCGCACAGCAGGTTGAATGTACCATAAACGGTATCGGAGAACGCGCGGGGAATGCTGCATTGGAAGAGATTGTGATGTCTTTGAAGACGCGACAGGACTTTTATCATAGTTCCACTCGTATTAATACCAAAGAACTGATCGCGGCAAGCAGACTGGTGAGTGCGCTGACAGGATTGCGTGTGCAGAGGAACAAAGCAGTTGTCGGTGAGAATGCATTTGCACACCAGTCCGGGGTACATCAGGACGGTGTACTGAAGGAGCGAACAACATACGAAATTATGCGGCCGGAAGATGTCGGCCTCCACAAAACAAGTCTTGTGCTTGGCAAATTATCAGGGAGACACGCCTTCCGGGAACGGGTTAAGGAGTTGGGATATGTATTAACGGAACAGGAAATGGAGCGTGCCTTCGAGGAGTTTAAGCAGGTTGCTGATAAAAAGAAAGAGATATTTGACGAGGATATCGAAGCTATTATAGAAGTGGAAAAAATGGAAGCACCTCATGTGTTCCAGTTGGAGAGTTTGAGTATCAGTTGGGGGCACAATGTTGTTCCGACGGTAGGTGTCAGGCTTAAGCTACAGGATGGCCGAATAGTGGAAAACGACTCAGTTGGCGATGGGCCAATTGATGCACTCTTTAAGGCTATTGACTTGTCAACGGGGATTTCGGTCAAATTACAGGAATATAGTATTCGTTCTGTTACCGGCGGTAAAGACGCTATGGGTGAGGCTTATGTGAACATTGATGCAAACGGTAAGACTGTCAAAGGGCGTGCGGTAAGCACTGACATTATTGAAGCAAGCGCAAAAGCCTATTTAAATGCTATTAACAAGGTAGTTGTGAAATAATATGATTTCTTATGATCTGTATACCTATAACTGCGAATAATGCCGAAGATGCCCGTTGTGATATGGAGGCGGCATCAAAAGTAGCGGACGTCATTGAATTACGAATCGATTATATAAAGAATCCCGATCTGGAGCGGCTCCTGGCAAATCGTACAAAACCGGTCATTGTTACCAACAGGCCTGTTCGCGAAGGCGGCAGGTACGAAGGAAACGAAGACGAAAGGGTCGCACATCTCAAACAAGCCATTGAAAATCACGCCGATTATGTCGATATTGAACATGACAGCATTCACCGAATAATGAGCGCCGGTCGCGGCGATTCCAAAGGCAGGACGAAAATTATTGTGTCGTATCACAATTTTCGAGAAACGCCGGGAGACCTGATGAATATATATCAGAATCTCTGCCGGAGTGAAGCCAATATCGTAAAGATTGTCACTCAGGCCAATACCATTACTGATAATATCCGGATATATCAACTGCTTCGGAATGCCCCCAAACCTACAATCTCTTTTTGCATGGGGGAGTATGGTATTGTGAGCAGAATATTGTACAGGCGATTTGGTAGTTATTTGACATTTGCGTCACTGAGGGCAGGAAAGGAGTCCGCACCCGGGCAGATTTGTATTCAGGAACTGCTTAATACCTATCGGATTTTAAAGCAGGATAAACATACTTCGATTTATGGGCTGATTGGGAACCCTGTTTCTCATAGTATTGGGCCGGCTATCCATAACACGCTTTTCAGGGAGATGGATTTGAATTGTATTTATGTTCCTTTCAAAGTGGACAATATTGCTGATTTTATAGATACATTCAAAAGTCTGGATGTGAAGGGATATAGTGTAACGATTCCGCATAAGGAGGCGGTTATAAAGCATCTGGATGTGTTGGAGCCTATGGCAGAAAAGATTGGTGCGGTGAATACTATTGTAAACAGGGAGGGGGAATTAATTGGTTTTAATACCGATTGCAATGCGGCTGTCAGGGCATTGGAATCTGTTGTTACTCCCGAAGAAGCTGTGAAGGGGAAGAAGGTTACGCTGATTGGAGCCGGGGGCGCTGCTCGTGCGATTGCATTTGGGTTAAAGGAGCGTCAGGCATCAGTAACAATTATTAATAGAAATCACGAGCGTGCACAGGCGCTTGCCGGTGAGGTGGGCTGTTTATCTATGAAATATGACTATCCGCGGGCATTTGAAACGAATATATTGATTAATGCAACCCCCGTGGGAATGTTTCCTCATGTCAATGAAACCCCGGTTGCTAAGGATAAATTGAGGTCGGATATGGTCGTTTTTGACACAATATATAATCCTTTGGAGACAAGATTGATGCGTGACGCCCGGTCTCTGGGTTGCAAAGTTGTTGGCGGGTTGTCTATGTTTATTTACCAGGCTGCCGCTCAGTTTGAATTGTGGACAAATCGACAACCGTCCCTGGAATTAATTGAAAAGATCGCCATCGAAAGGTTATCTCAGAAAGGAGGGTGAGTAGCGTTACTCACGGCGGGTATTGAATATCATACTAATCGGTTTCCGCGGCACAGGCAAGACTACTATCGGGAGAATACTTGCTCAACGACTGAGGAGGGAATTTGTCGATGCGGATGAATACCTGGAAAGAAAAACGGGAAAATTGATTAAAGATATATTCGCAGAAGGGGGAGAGGTGCTATTTCGGGACATTGAGATGCAGGTTATTGCTGAATTGTGTCTTTTGGATGACAGGGTTATTGCCACAGGTGGGGGGGCAGTTCTGCGGGAAGAAAATATCAGAAGGCTTAGGAAGAATGGTATATTAATTTATTTGAATGCCGATGCCGATACTGTTTATAAACGAATTCGTGAAGACAAGCTGGCAGCACAGAGAAGACCGAATCTGACCGACAGAGGACGATACCAGGAAGTTGAATACCTTTTAGAGTACAGAAGGCCGCTTTATGACAAAGCGGCTGATTTTGTTTTGGATACTGCCGTTATTTCTCCAAACGATGCCGCAGGTAAAATAATTACATTTCTGCAAAAACATGTCACAAATTTTAAAACAAAATAGATTCCGCTAAGTAACCTATATTCTGGAGTTGTTAATTTGACGTACTATTCCGGTGATTAACTTTTCATAAGACTGGAGCACGACATCTTTGTCTTTTTTTTCAAAGGATTTAAGAGGTTTGTTTTCAATTTCCTTTCCAATGTCTTCGATTCTCTTTATAAGAGAAGAGGCTTGTCCCATTTCGGCAGAAGGCTTTGACTGCGTTTGGGGTTTTTGTGTTGCAGGCTTTTGACCGGGTGTCGTTTTTTTTGCGGATTGCCCCTGTTGAATAGGATTTTTTCCTTCACTCATAATTTTGTCTCCTGTTTTATAAAAATATTCTTAAAATATTTTGAGAAATATCAATAATCATCTGTATTTCAAGTATGGGTTATGATTGAAAGGGTATGTGTTTTGTGTTTCATGCAAATTGCGGATGTAAAATTTATTCGACAAGACGTTTTAGTTTATCCAGAGCCCCCGGTTCATTCAATAGCGGTGTTGCCTTTGTGCCTGCTCCGGTTTCCTCCAACGAATCCTGTATTTGTTGGGTAATGTCCAGTATATCTTCGTTCATGTCGTCAATTTCGTAAATATCTGCTTCCATGGTTTTGATATTTTCTTTCAACGCACTGAGATTTTTTTCAATATGATTTACTTTTATTGAAACATCATCTAATTTTCTGTTTCTGGTTATGAGTTCTTTTATGCCGGCGTCTGTCTTTTTCCCGGTTTCGATAAAGCTTTTTAACGCAGATTCTGTCTGTTTTTTATTTGTGAGAAGTTCTTTTTCTGATGCAGCCGATTTTTTTTCAAGCATTTCAATGCGTTTCCCTAACGTATCAATTTTCTTTGCAAGGTTATCGGAGGATTTAATTATAGAAGATAATTCTGTTTTTACGGATTTGAGCTGTTTGTCGTAGTTCGCGATGATTTTTTCTATTGCTAAAATAGCTTTTGTCGGGTCAGATGTTTGTTTTTTATTAAATACTTTCATATTTTTTATCTCCCGGTGAAAGGGATGTTTAATATGTGTATCATAGAATTGTCAAAGTTAAGTACTAACAACATCAGTACGCTTCCGGTACGTGTATATGTATACAGATAATCGTGAGCAAAATCAATACTATTTTTATATTGAATTTCAGCAAACAGGCGATTCAAGGTGAGGTTAAAAAAAGATTGAGAATGCGAAATGCTTGACTTATAATTTATGCCGTTGTTGTCCTTTATGTCGTTGAGTGATGGAGGTAGCAAAAAATCAGGGAAAAGCGCCGTTTTTACGAAGATTGTTTCCGGGCAAATTGGAGAAAACATGTCTGGAAGGCATCCCTTTAAAACCGTTAATTCCTGGTGCTGCATTGAGGTTATATATCCCACAATCTCAATAGTTAACCGGAGTATTTATGCTAAAGCAGCCAAAGCATGCTTCGGTTTTGATATCATATCCCATAAAAATATTATTTGTCCGGTGGAATGTCATCTAAAAGCGTGTCATCTTATTGCTGAAAGTAAGCATAGTATTTGATGACACACCACCCGGCGGTATTGTCACCTTCTTCCCGATTATGATGCGAATAGAGAAACCGGAAGATTTATCTTAAGGCGGGGAGGGACTTGGGATGAAGAAGAGTTTTAAGACGGTAATATTCTAAATGTCAGATTCTTTTTTTTATAAAAAAACACAGCAGTATCTACGAAAGGGTTATTTACATTATCCTTTTGGTCTTCTTGCGGTATTATTGAGTTGGGGGACGTATTACATTTATCTTTGGCCAAAGATGCTGTTCTGGACACGTCGCGGGCTGACATCGGGATGGGTTGGTATTTGGTGCGACTGGTCTGCACATTTTTCTTATGCAAGTGCTTTTGCATATCGCCCCCTCTCTGATTGGTTCACAACCCATCCCCTGTATCATGCGCGTAAGTTTACCTATCCATTTGTAGCTGACATGATTACCGGCCTTCTGATTCGCATCGGTGTGGATCAGGTGCCTGCCTTTATTATTCCCTCTATCATCACTACACTGTTTTTGCTGGTTGTTCTCTATATTTTTTATGGCGGCATTTTAAAGTCAGGATGGCAGGCGTTAACTGCTTTGTCACTGTTTTTTGCGGGTGGAGGAATGGGATTCTATTGGTTCATTAATGATTTTCTTAAAAATCCGTCATGGGGGACAATTTTGTTTCCACCGAAAGAGTATACCCATATCAGTGAAAATTCTATTGAATGGATCAATGTTTTTTCCGGACAACTTGTACCTCAGCGGGCACTCTTGCTGGGTATGCCGATTATGCTGACAATGCTTATTATTCTGTACCGCTGGATGCAAAAACAGTTTCACGGCGTATCGGGTTTGGCTATTGTCCTGCTGGGAGTGTTTTCCAGTTTTATGCTGGTGATTCATACCCATTCGTTTATTACTTTTACAATATTATGTGCTGTGTTTTTTGCGAGCACGCGGCAAAACTGGAAACAATGGCTGTTGTTTGCAATTTCTGCCGCAATACCGTCTGTTTTGATATACCGGTGGTTTCTTGGCGGTGAAATTACCACGGGTTTTTTCAAATGGCATCCCGGCTGGCTCTCAAATGCCAGGTCGAAAAACATGAATTTCTGCTACTTTTGGTGGCTCAACTGGGGCGTTTTTCTTCCGTTTTCTCTGTATGCAACCTGGAGGACAAAGTATTATAAACATGCCGTTATTATTGGCGGTTTGGTTATTTTCCTTCTGTGTAATTTGTTGTTATTTCAGCCGTATGACTGGGACAATTCAAAAATCCTAAGTTGGTCATATCTCGTGTTATGTATTCCTGCTGCTGCGTACCTGGCAAAACTGTGGCAAAAGAATATTGCTACTCAAAGTATTGCCGTATGTTTGTTTATTGTGATGACGGCGTCAGGTTTCCTCGACCTTTGGCGTCTTACCAGGACTGAAAAACATGCAAACATTATGTGGAGTATGGCTGACATTGAGCTTGCAAAAAAATTCCGTGAGATTTCTGCGCCTACGGACAGGGTTTTGACGGCGGACAGGCACAACCACTGGGTTACCACGCAAGCAGGACGTCAAATACTTTTGGGTTACAAAGGTTGGATGTGGACATACGGTATTGATTGCGGAAAGACAGATCGTGATATGCGAATAATGTTTTCCGGTACGACCGGCGCCGAGCAGTTACTCAGGAAATATGCTATTGCTTATGTTGTTATAGGGTTTCCGGAACGGCATGATTATCGTGCGAATGAAAACTATTTCAAGTCGCTCTATAAAAAGGTGTTGGAGAATAAGGAGTACCGCATATATGATGTCAGGCAGAGAGATGCGGATCAGATGAATGCACGTGAAAAAGAGTTGGCAGCGCGGGGATACGGTTTGAGCGTTTATTATTATGATAATATTAACTGGGAAGGGAAGCCTATACAGGAAGAAATCGATGTTTCTATGAAATTTCATTGGTCTAACGATAATGAAAAACCGGTAATAAGCCCTTTTAGCGCTCTCTGGAAAGGGTTCATTGATATTGAGAAAGAAGGGGTGTATCTGTTTACGCTGGCTTCTGACGATGGTTCGTGGTTATACCTGGACGACAGAATAGTGGTAGACAATGGTGGGTGCCATGCGCTGGCATCAGTAACGGGCTCTGTTATATTAGGGAAAGGCAAGCATAAAATAACGGTCAAATACTTTGATAACGGAGGAGGCGCTGTATTTGACCTGACGTGGGTGCCTCCCGGTGGTTTAAAGGAACAGATTCCGATAGAAAGGTTAACATGTAAAGATTAAAAAGTGTGGGAAGAGAACACTGTCGGTTTAATAATGAAATAGTTTCACTGGAAAAGTATGTTTCTTAAGAGGAATATTCTATGGTTTATGTGCTCCTTTGCATTGGTATTTCTGTTATAACAGGATTTTTGCTTACGTATTTTCTGGCAACAAGGTATTCAATCCTTGAACGATTGGCTTGCGGGGTGGTCGTAGGACTAGCCCTGTTTACCTGGATTGCCTATCTTTTTTCTTTGTCCTGGGGGTTGCAGTACAAAAGTATATCTCTCGCAGTTGGCATGCTTATTATAATAAGCGGTTCAGTAATTTTTATTATAAAATGGGCGTCTCTGAAGGAAAAGATTGCCGGTGAGATGCGAGAAATAAAAGCGGATTTCTTTCTCAACAAGACGTCATATTATATACATATCACGGTATTTTCTTTTTTCGCTACGATCTTCTGCCGCTTGTTTTATCGAACCATTCTGTGGAAAGCGGACGGGATGTATATTGGTTTGGCAAACAATTATGGAGACCTGCCTTTACACTATGCCTACATTACCTCTTTTGTGTGGGGAGATAACATTCCCTCCCAGGATCCTTCTTGTGCCGGAGAGAAACTTGCGTATCCATTCTTAGCCGATTTTTTATCCGCCATTTTTCTTAAATTGGGGCTGGATTTTAGAGAGATTCTGTTCATTCCCGGCTTTTTGCTGACAGTTGTTTTTTATTGTATTTTCTATTACTTTTCCTATCGGTTGACGAAAAGAAGGCTCGCTGCAATCATTTCTACGTTTATCTTTTTCTTCACCGGGGGGTTCGGTTTTTATTATTTTTTCCAGGACATTGCAAAGTCGCCACATGTATGGTCATTTCTGATGAATCTGCCCCGTGATTACACAAAGATTGAACATTTAAATTATCGTTGGATTACGCCGTTGACGTGTCTCAATGTGCCTCAACGCCCTTTTCTTTTCGGTTTCCCCATTACGATGCTTGTATTCTCTCTTTTATACGCAGGTATTGAACACAAAAAATGGAAAGAATTTCTCTTTGCAGGCATTCTTGCCGGGACATTGCCCCTCTTTCATACGCATAGTTTTCTGGCTGTGCTGATGGTTACTTTGCCGTTAGCCCTGATATTCTGGGATTGGCGTACGTGGTTGTTTTTTTTTGCGCCGGCCTTTGTTCTGTCACTGCCGCAGGCGCTTTATCTTTCCGAAAATGTGGGCGGCGGTAGTTTTTTTAAATATAATTTTGGCTGGGTTGCAGGCAAAGATAATGTGTTGTGGTTCTGGCTGAAGAATACCGGTCTTTTTTGGCCCTTAATTATAGCTGGGTTCGCAACGATTTTTGCTTTTCGTAGGGGCACTGCCCCTACATGCCTTAGGTTCTATTCATTACCGTTCTTGTTACTATTTTTACTGCCCAATCTGATGCTCTTTGCACCGTGGGATTGGGACAATATCAAAATATTAATTTACTGGTGTCTGGGAACCTCTCCGATAGCAGCGCTTGCCCTTGTAAGGTTGTATGAAAACAAACGTTTTTTGGTCCTTTCGCGGGTAGCATTTTTCCTGCTTATATTTGTTCTTGTACTTGCGGGAGGCATCGATGTTTTTCGATATTCAATAGCGCCTATATATGGGTGGAAAGAATTCAGCGCCGAAGAAGTAAGGCTTGCCAGGCGTATTGTAAAGGAAACTCCTGCAGATGCAGTCTTTTTAAATGCCCCTATTTTTAATCATCCTGTATTCCTGTCCGGGAGAAAGGCATTGATGGGATACGTTGGACACATAGTAAGCCATGGTTGCGGAGACGCTTATAAGCGTGAGGACGATGTCAAAAAGATGCTTAGAGGCAAACCAGAGTCAATAGCCCTGCTAAGTAAATACAAACCGCATTACGCAATAGTGGGTCCTCACGAGAAACGTTCTGGGGTAAACAAGGCTTTTTTTGATACAAATTACGCCTGTATCATTAGTACGGAGAATTATAAAATCTATGATCTTAACAAAAAAAATGAGTCCTCTGTTATCTCTGTTGCGCCCCAGCGGAATAGGCAGAAAACGGGTGGCAAAAAATATGGTTTGACGGTTTCTTATTATGATAATATGAATTGGACGGGAGAGGCGGTATACGAAGAAGTCGATTCCACCGTTAAATTCCATTATTCCGATGAAGACGGGAAGCCGTTGTTTAGTCCATATAGTGCGATATGGAAGGGTTACCTTGCAATTACCACTCCCGGTGTATACACATTCAAAGTGTCTTCAGATGATGGTTCGTGGCTTTATATAGACGATCATTTAGTGGTGGAAAATGGAGGTTTGCATCCATTGAATACTGCCATAGGCACGGTTGCCTTGGAAAAAGGCAACCACAAGATTATGATTAAGTATTTTGACGGGGGAGGAGGCGCTGTTTTGAGACTGGTATGGATACCGCCAGGTGGTGTGGAGAGGGAGGTGCCGGTGGAATGCTTTAAGGTTACAGATTCAGAATAAAAAGAGGAAATTATGTGGAGGTGTAACAATACTTTTTATAACGAAACATTCAAATAAAACTACGAACTATATTCTTAACAAATTATGAAAGAACAAAAAAAAGAAAGAATTCAACTCCTTATCACTTTTCTTATACCCATTTTAGTCGCATTGTTTATACGTTTCTGGGATTTAGGCCTAAGACCTTTCCATTCAGATGAGGGGGTGAACAGTTTTTTCCTGTTGAACCTTTATAACAATAATTACTACCATTATGACCCTTCTAACTATCATGGGCCGTTTCTCTATTACCTTGGGCTGATTCCCTTCTATGTTATAGGTATTTCCGATTTCTCATTTCGGCTTATGCCTGTGTTGTTTGGCGTCATGGTAGTTGCCGTATTGTACCCATTGCGAAAACGATTGGGTAAAATGGGTTTATTAACAACCGGTCTGCTTATTGCTCTTTCTCCGGCAAATTCTTTTTTCTCAAGAGATACTATTCACGAAACATATCTGGTCTTTTTCTCCCTCTCTGCTGTTGTTTCTTTTTTTCTTTATGCGGAAACCAGAAAATCGAGATATATTTATTTCGCCTCTGCAAGTCTTGCATTTATTATTACCATAAAAGAGACGTATATACTCACTTTCGCTGTTTTTGCGATTTCCCTGGCAATTGCATATTTGTACGAATGGATTGTAAACCTTAGATTACGGGTTTGTGAACCTAAATCAAAAAGACAGAAACTTGATACGAAGCAATCGGAAGGCGCAGTCGGTGGACATCCTTCTGAACGGGGCATCTTCGCTTCTTTTGTGTATGATTGCAAAAAACATAAATATGGAATCGGCATCAGTGTTGGTATGTTTTTGTTTATTAATATCCTGTTTTATTCGTCGTTTTTTACTTATCATGAAGGTATTAACGGCATATTGACCACCCTTAAAATATGGACAAAGACAGGCACACACTCCGGCGGACATGCAAAACCGTTTGTATATTACTTCAAAGTTCTTTACCGGAATGAACTGCCGCTGATGGTTCTGGGAATTGCCGGACTGTATTATGCTTTCAGACAAAGAAGCAAATTTACGGTATTTGTGGCATCATGGGCAATCCTCATATACCTTGTATATTCATATATTCCATACAAAACTCCCTGGTTAATTCTCAATATATTGCTTCCGCTTTCGCTTTTGGGTGGTATTTTTATCGGCGGTATTTCCAAACTAATAAGAAAAGGATGGCATTATGCTGTCTTTTATCTTTTCTATGTGGGAATTATGGGTTTTATCTGCTATCAGAGCATTATACTGAATTTTATTAATTATGATGATGAACGGTGTGGACTTGTGTATGTTCAAACAAAACGGGATGTTTACAATCTGTTGAACAGACTGGAAGTTCTTACAAAAGCGTGCGGGAAAAACATGGTTATTAATGTAGTTTCCAAAGAATATTGGCCTTTGCCCTGGTATTTCAGGGATTACAAAAATGCAAGGTTCTGGGGTAGTGTTATTGATAATCCGAATGCGCCCGTTATTCTGGTTGATTCAAAAGGGGATGCTGAGTTAAAGAAAAAAATGAAGGGAGATTATAAAAAGGAGCGATTTGTCCTTCGACCAGGTGTGTGGCTGACGGCTTATATACAAAAAGGGCTGTACGAGTCGGCCTTTGGCTGTGAGACGGATTCAAAAGAATCAAAGCCTCTGGCTGTAAAAGTCACGAAGGAGGAACTGTTGCCGGGGATAGCGGCGAGATATTTTTACAATATCGAGTGTATCGGAACGCCATTTTTATCCGAAGTTGTAAATAAATCAATATCATTTGCCTATAATGATGAGGCACAAAAACCGTACCGGTCTCCTTTTTCTATCGAATGGGATGGTTATTTGTATATTGAACAGAAGGGCGTTCATCAGTTTGCAACAAAATCAGATGACGGTTCGGTAGTGTATATTGACGGACAGGTTGTTGTCGATAATGACGAACTCCATGCGGCGCGGTACATTTCAGGCGTCGTACTTCTCAATGAAGGCTTTCATCACATAAGGGTAAAGTATTTTGATGGGGGAGGGGGGGCGGTTATGGAATTATTCTGGACACCACCGGGTAGAAGTGAAACGCTTGTTCCGTGTGAAATTTTATTTCATAAAAAGTGATGCTACCGATACTGTCCCAGTAAATCCTTCATTCTTATGCAGAAAAGGTCTAGAAACATTTGAGTGGAATGTTTAATCGGATTGACTTTGCTGAGGAGTGAGTTTTCCCACCGTATGGGAATTTCTTTGATTTTATAGTTAAACTTATTTGATAGATACAGGGCTTCAACATCAAACGAGAAGCCATCAATCCTGCTTTTGCTAAATACTTTTTTTGCCGCTTCTTTTTCAAATCCTTTAAAACCGCATTGTGTGTCTATAATCCCTTTTAACAAAGTGATCTTTACCAGAAAGTTGAATATCTTTCCCATTTTTTCTCTGTACCACGGCTGATGCACGACAATATCCGAGTCTGGCATACTTCTTGAACCGATGACAACAGAATAACCGTTGTTGAGATAAGGTAAACATTTTTCCAGTTCTTCAATCGGGGTGGATAGATCGGCATCAGTAAAGAAGATATATTCGCCATTTGCAGATAATATTCCGTGTCTGACGGTATATCCTTTTCCCCGGTTTTGTTCATTCGTTAAAACAGAGATGTGTTCATTTGTGCGCGCGAAGTCTCTCGCCATGTGCAGGGTGTTATCTGTTGAACCATCATCCACAACGATAATTTCATAAAAATATTTTTGTCCCGAAAGATATTCACAAACCTTGCGAAGGGTTGGTAATAACCTTTTTTCTTCGTTATAAGCGGGAATTATTATTGATAGAAAAGGTTTGTTCATTGTAAGGTTTTATTAAAAACGGAGATCATTGACACTGAGAATGGCCGTAAGCATTGAAATTACAATGACACCAATAACGGCACCCATAAGCAGTATCAAAACCGGCTCTACCATTGTTACCAGCCTTTTCATGCGTTGTTCTATTTCGGCATCAAAATTATCTGCCACTTTAAGGAGCATTTGGTCTAAATTCCCTGTTTCTTCGCCGACCTTTAGAAGATGGACTGCTATTTCCGGCAAAAATCCTCTCTTTGCAAGTGAAATCGTTAAACCCTCGCCCTCTTTTACTTCCATCTTGACGTCTTGCAATATATTGGCAAGGTAATGATTGGATAGTACGTCTTTTACGATATCCATGGATTTTAACAGTGGTACGCCGTTTTCCAGCAATGTACCAAGTGTTCTGGCAAATCTGGCTATTTGCATTTTCCACATCAGATTGCCGACAAGCGGCATCTTTAATTTTTTTTGGTCTATTTTTACGGAAGTATTTTTATCCTTCATTGCTCTCTTGTACAGGAAGAAAGCCGCTATCGCAGCGATGATCAAAATCCATCCATACCTTATGGAAAACCGGCTTGTGCCCATAAGCACCATGGTAGAGAAAGGCAAAGTTATTCCCATGCCGTCGAATATTTGTGCAAATTTAGGGATAACATAGATAATGAGCGCTCCAACTGAAATCAGGCCTGTGCTGCTCAACAACAACGGATAAATCATGGCCGAGATAATTTCACCTTTGACCTTTTGTAGTCTTTCCTGAAACGAACCCAGCCTCTTAAGCACTTGCGGCAGTACGCCGCCTTCTTCTCCGGCACGAATCATGTTTATATAAACGCTGGAAAATAGTTTGGTATGATTGACAAGCGCTTCTGCAAATGATTTTCCCGTTTTGATGCCGTTCAGAAGGTCTTCGATTACATTTTTGATTGTATTTTTGCTTTGGCCTGATAACAAAATGGACAGGCTTTTGTCGATAGGAATGCCACCCTCAAGAAGTGTTGCCAATTCCTGTGTAAAAGGCAAAACGGCCTTTTTCCCGGCACGATTGAAAGAAAATCCGAACTTTTTGTTCTTATCAATCGTGTGAATATTTAAAATGATACTGCCGGATTTACGCAGTTCGTTAATCAAATCGGCTTTGCTGGGGGCTTCCTTTTCCCCTTCGACAATGCCGCTTGAATTAGTCAGGAGTCTATATTTGAAAGTGCTCATAAATACTATTTTTTTATATTTGACCTCATTACAAATATTTTTTCTTCGCCGTACCAGTCAAGTACAATCTGGTCTTCATTAATGGCTTTTACCTTATATTCAACTATTTCTTCGCCTTCTTCAATAAAAATATAAGACTTATCGTTTTTTGAACGATCGGGATTTTCTATTAATGCTTTTCTAATATCTCCCAAAATCATAATCCCGACCAGATTGATCGGTTTTTGTGTTCCTTTCGGCTTTTGCTGTTCTGCAACCGATTGCGCAATATTTTCTTCATGTTTTGCCGCCTCCTTTTTCGTCTCAGTTTTCATTTCGGCGGAAACAAGAGGAGTTCTGTCTGGAGAAAAGGGGTTATTTGACTGTATAAGGTCATAGTAATCAGCACCCTTTGCGCCTGCATTTTGAGAAGGTAAATGTGGTTTCTTTATTGAAGATGGCTCGATCTTTGATTTTGATGTCTTGGAAGTGTCTGGGGGATAGTATACCATTACTATGCAAATACCAAGTAGTATGACTACGCCCGTAAACAGTGCCAGGTTTATTATTGGTAAATAATGTCTCCACTGTTTTACCTTTTTGCCAATGTGTTCTAAAAAAGGCTGTAACGTTTGTATCTTTATAGTAAGAGATTTCATAAGTGTTAAGATTTTTTTCCAATGATGGCAATAGCTGTCAAAGTCGAGGAAATACTTGCACCCTTTACGACTTTCAGCCCCAAGGTTTTGATTCTAAGGCTGTTAATAAAAAGTAATTTGTCAGTATTATATTCAATGTCATGGAGGAAGGTCTGTAATTTCTGAGTGCTGTCCAGATCATTAATCTCAAAGTTGATTGACAGTGCAATGAGATGGGGGTTTTTGTTAATGATTTCCTTCTTTAGTGCGGTACTTCTGGAAACAACCAGTCCGCTTTTGGTGGCTAAGTTATTTATGATTTCTTGTAATTTTGCAGAGGCAAGTTCTTCTGTTTCTTCGGACAAGAATTTGCCTTGCAGTTTTTCGTAGTATTTTTTGAGTTCATCCAGTATTGCTTCATATTGCTTTTTATTTGCAGCGAAAGAATAATATTTATTCAATAACTTTTCCTGCGTTTCCAGGCGTTCTTTTGTTTCTTTGATGGATTTTAAAAAAGGAGAGATTAATAGTTTGTCCATACCAAAATAGAAGAGGACAAGTAAGGATAGAATCAGCAGCATCCTTTCTCTGACATTAAACCTCATGAATACGTTAAATAGTTTATCCATAATGTAAATTTATTCTTTATTACTGATATTCCCTTTTATCCGAAATTTTTCCCTGTTACTTTGTGTTTTGGTAACGGGGGATGCCAGACCGACACTGGAAAAAAGTGATGAGTTTTCCAGGATGGGGATCAAATTTGTCGATGATGTAGCGTCTCCTTCTATTTCAAATTGGTTATCCGTAATGGAAATTGCTTTTGCCCAGGCATCATTAGGAAGTGTTTTTGCAAGTTCCAATATTATATCTATTCTGGGGACGTAATTCCCCTTGATATTATTAATCTTACCGGTTGCCTCATTTAATATGCCAATTTGTTCTTGCAATTTTTCAACGATTGAAACATCTTTTTTAATGGATTTAATTTGTGCGTTAACAACCTTTAGAATGGCAAGATTATTGATTTTTTGTATGTAGAAAATAATAAATACAAAAAAAACGAGAAATCCGGTGAAAACAAATGTGAGAGTGAGTTGTGAATTTAACCGTTTTCTACGTGATTTTACAAGGCTTAAATTACAGGGATAATCGGACAAACCATAGTGCGCCGCACCGTATGATTCAGAGTCTTCGTTTAGTAATTGACAGGGGACGGCAGATTCATTCGACAAAAAACCATTTTCGGCAACAGTTGATACTATTTCACCGGGAAGATTGCTTTTGATATGTTTTATTACGTCTTCTTTTGTCTTCACAATAGAGGAAAAGACTAATTGGTTTTTTTCAAACAAATTGTAGCTATAGTTGTCGCTGTTTTTATTAATTAACGCAAAAGAGTTATTTCTTTCGCCGAGAATGGGTAGAAAGGCAAAGGGAGAAATAATAACTCTTGCCGGCAGAAGATCGATGTCTTGTAGTTTTGTAAGAATATTGTCCAACTCTGATTTTTTAACAGCTACAATAAGTATTTTTGAGTTTGTTTTATTGTGTGATAATGAATATATATCAAAATAAACATCCTGATTGCTGAACGGAATAAAACTATCTAATTGATACTCAAGAGCATCTTTTAATTCTTTTAGATTCGAATGTGGATAATCAACCTCTCTGATTATGGTGAGTTCACGGGGTATAGAAAGAATAATTTCACCCAGAAGTTTTCCTTTGGGTATCAGTGCGTGTTTCGATTGTTGAGTATCTTTGACTAAAAAGTCTTTAATTCTGAATGTTTCATGAGACTGTTTAATCAGTTTTTTGCTAACGATTGTGACAATAAGGTCATTTTTTAGGATGGATATTCCCGTAGCGCTTTGGGAAAACATGCTAACGAAAGGTAGTTTGTTCATGGGTTTATTCCAGGTTCTGCTAAGTACTACTCAGCGTATGTGGCAAGTATTCTGCAATTATCTCCGCCTTTGCGAACAACAAACGTATAAGAACTTTGTATTTTGTCTGAATACGAAATTGATTTGATTGTCAAATAATTGGAATCGTAAATGGTGATATATTTTAAAATATCCTGAAAGTCAGAGCCCAGTATGCCGAAGTGTGCGAATATATCTTTTAATTTGTCAAGCTGTTTAATTTTGCCGCGTTTCCCTCTCAGCTTGATTATTGCTGCAGCTATTTCCTTTGTCATTTTAGGGACATACATAAGTGTTTCATGTGTTGCGAAGTTAATGTTAATTTTATCGGTTCCATAAATTGTAAGACGTTTTCGTAACAATTCAAATATTTCAGGGGTGACTCCCTTAACTAATATCAGTTCTTCAATAGATTCGAAAGGAGCGTTATTGGGTTCATAAGGTTCAGGGAGTGCAGAATAATAGTCTTTTTCTGCCCCATTAGCATGATGTAAATCATCTGCATCAATCCAATCCAATATGGAATCCGTTACAATTTCAGATGTAAGTTCTTCTATTTTTAAAGAAGTTAAGAATTTATTAAAATTTACTTTCGTTTCGTCAGTTATTTTGTTGATATTTATCTTCCCACTTTCGTCGCTGATAAGCACCTCACAATCTCTGTCGCCTATTTTTATTGGATAAGTATTGTTCCCCGGTGTCCAGGGTCCGATTGTTTTATTTTTCTTTTTATTGCGTTTCTGTTTATTGAAATTGTTTTTGATGTTGCCGCTTCCGGATTCTTTTTCTTGCCTGTTTGGGAGTAATAGCATTTTTGTGGCATAAATGCAAGCTCCCCTGGCAGCATAAACATTTTTTATTCGCTCGGTAAAAGCAATTTCTGTTTTTATTGCCAAACCCGTATTTCGGGTGAAACTCAAAGCAATGAATCCAAAAATGACTATTGCCCATAAGCAAAATATGAGTACATAGCCATTATTGGCGACATAAGTTCCTGTTCCTTTCCATTTTTTGACACCAGTAACTTTATGGACAAGGGTATTTTTGCGTGTATCTTTTCTTTCCATTTTAAATGTGTACCTTCTATAACGTCCGGGTCCAATATGGTATCTGTGTTTGAGGTCATTTTGCGGGGAATTGATTCATTATCTTCCGTTGCTGCCGCCGCTGTTTCATCATCCACTTCTTCTTTATCGTCCAGATAGACAATTGATATCCGGTCATAATCTCTGAGGAATACGGTAAATTCTTTTATATTATCCAATCCTAACCGGCGTTCCGTTTCATCTGACAATGTAGCAAGTATTTTAGGGTTTACTATGGTTTCCGAATAGTACAGATCATATAACCCCTTTTCGTTTGTTTTGATTTCGTAAGTTGCTATTACCAGTCCCCGACTGAAATGTTCTTTTAAAGAAAGAGGGGTTACGAAGGAGAGTAAATTTTTTTCCCCCGTGAAGTAAATGGTCTTTTTCTTTTTTTTGTCTTTGGATTCATTTGTTAATTCAGGGTTTTTCTCCGGAATTTTCTGGATACGCAACGAAGAAACTTGTTGCCAGAAAAAATCAAAAGCGGCTTTTTCCTTTGTCGAGTTATTAAACCACATTTCGTCTTTTTCCATGGCAAATATCCCTACTCTAATTGCATAAGCGCCCGCCATAATTAAGGTGGTGCCGACGAAAATGGCTATGAGCAGTTCAAATAAAGTAAAACCTTCTTTTTGTTTCATCGTTTTACATTCTTCTTTTGAGGGGTAACATTTAAATCCGGGGTTGTATCTGCTTTTCCATCGGAATCTGTTTCAGATTCTTTTGCGAAAAAGATAGTCTCGATGGTGATTCCTTCTACCGCAGTACTCAATAAGGTGGTGTTTTTTGGAGGAAGTTCGACTTCAGAACCGTCTTCATCAAGAACGTGGGCTGTATATGTGCCGATTTTTTCCATGGCTTCTTTATATTTGTTTGTTTGTAACACTTTCCATTGGACACCATCTTTTGATATTCCTTCATAGGTTTTTTTCTCTTTTAATTCTTTAAATTGTTTGCCGAGCAAACCAAGAAATGCCTCCTCCGTTTTTGTCTGTGCGAGAAATAGGGATTTGGTATGAACATCTATTTTTTCCCGTAATCTTGAGGAATTGCCAATTAAACCAAAAAAAATACCAATAGAAATACCGATAATAGCAAGTGCGACCATGACCTCGAGAAGGGTGAAACCGGATTTGTTAATGACGTTAATATTTTTCAATAGTTGTTACCTTTTGAGATAATAGCGGTTCTATTTCTTTGAGCTTTTTTTGGAATGCATTTGTTAAGGAGTCTGCTTCTTCCGCGTTGTTTGCAATATAGGGGGTTATTAACATCACCAATTCAGTTCTTCTGTTGCTAATTGAAGTGGATTTAAATAAATTTCCCAAAAAAGGGATATCGCCCAAAAGGGGTATTTTGCTAACGCTTTTTTCATTTTTTTGTTCGATTATGCCGCCGAGGCTTATAGTATGGCCGCTCTTTATAACAAGAGAGGTTTCTGCCTGACGTTTGGAAAATGTTGGTGAATCGCTGACCCCTGTAGTGGTTTCTTCCGCATTGCTCACTTCTTGTTTTATCGCTAAGGTTACAAAATCATTTTCCGCTATGGTAGGGGTTACGGTAAGAATAATACCGGTATCGCGGTACTGAACTTGTTGAAAAGTAACGGTTGTGCCGGTTTGCTGTCCGGTACTTGAAAGAATAGGGACTTCGTTTCCGACCTGAATATGTGCAGGTTGTTCGTCTCGCACGAGGATATGTGGCGCTGATAATATTTTTAGGTTGGAGTGTGTTGCCAGAATATCCATGAGTATATCAAAACTTCCATTCGCGATTTTATTAGAAAACTGAGCTGTTGGATTACCTGAGGTCTTTGATAGGTCTCCCAGTGCGTTTAATGACAATTTGTTATTTTCCCATTTCCATTCTGTTCCGTAATCCAAAGTGTCTTTGAGGTCGACCTCTAAAATAAGCACTTCGATGAATACTTGTTGGGGTGTGGCGTCTATTGCTTCAATTATCGCTTTGATACCTTTGTAATCAGCAGGCAGTGCTTTAACAACAATCGAATTTGTTTTTGCATCAGCTACGATTTTCATTGGTTCAAGTTGTGCCTTACCCTGGAATTTTGGTTGTGCTGCCATCTTTTCAGTATAGAGTTGTGTGAGAAGGGGTACTATAGTTTCTGCCTTTTGATGCTGCACCTTATATACGTATATCTTAGTCTCTTCGTCTAATTCTGTCGGAGGTGTGTCAACGTTTTTAATCCAAAGGTCAATTTTGGGCAAAAGTTCTGGTATTCTGGTAACAACCAACATTTTATTCGTGTCTGTAAATGGCACAAAGTTGATTTCTCCTTCACCGCCTACTTTACCTCCCATTGATGTGGCAAAGGTAGTTAGATCCTTGGCCATGTTTCTTGCATCGACATGTTTAAAATCATAAAATTTGGCGGCTTTTCCTGCAAAAAACGGGTTGTCAAACGTTTTTATTAACGCAAGCAGTTTTTCCATATTTGAGGCAATATCGATAAGTATTATATAGGGAGAATCGCCATGCGTTACAATATTCCCGATGTTTGTCATGAATGGTCTTATTGTGGGATTTAAATTTTTTGGATTTTCATATTGAAGCGGCACAATCTGGATTACGATATCCTTGCTCCATGCCGGTATCTTGTCGCCGTAAATAACAATATCCGTTTCCTGTCGGGAGTCTGGTTTTGGAAGGATTCTATAGGTATCACCATCTTTTAAGATGGAAAAGTTATATACATGAAGCAAGGTATTAAGCATGGAAAGAAGCTCTTCCTTATAAACCTTTCCGGTGGCGTGCAGATTTATTTTGCCTCCTACCCTATTATCTAAGATATAGTTTACATTAAGGATTTCACCGAGTATGACGTGTAAAACATCTTTAATTTCCGCATTGTCGAAATTAAATGCAATGTCAATCTTTTCACCTGTATACTCAGGTTTATAAAAAGAAGGTTCAGGTTTTTTAATATCTTTTGGGAATACGAATTCATCGGGTATACCTTCTTTTTTTTCTTTTGCAATTTCTTCCTTGCGTGAAATTTCATATTGCCAAGGTTTTTTGCCGATATCTTCTGTAGTTGTGGAAAGGGTTACGGGTTTTTTAAAAGGGGTAAAATCATATTGTTTTACCTGAGTTTCTTTGCACCCTGTTATGAAAAGAATGATAAGCGGTATGTATAAGAGCTTCGGTAGGCTCATTAAATGTATCTTCCACAAAGGTCGTTTGCTGATAACAGTATGCATGTTTTGGTCTTATTTATGTCACGCATTGTTAGTAAGTGCAACTTAATATATTGAACTTCAATATTTCTTTGAAGGTTTTAATTACAATTATTTATGGCAGGCAAACTCAAAGATGGTGCGGAAGGGGGGATTTGAACCCCCACCCCGGTATCATCGGGACTAGCCCCTCAAACTAGCGCGTCTGCCGATTCCGCCACTTCCGCAGTTCGTAGAATTGTTCGTATCTGATTATTGTAAAACCACTTGTAATTCTAACATTATGCCATTAAAAGTCAAATATTTTTAATAAATTGTTTAGTATTATAACCTTATAGCAATTAAATAAGTTTCATAGAAAAGTTATAAAATTGAACGGATAAATAATATTGAAGCTCTTAGGTTGAAGGGATTAGTGCAAGGAAAGTTTCGTTAGCGTTACAAAAAATAAGCTATTTACAAAACCAAAGCAACTGTGAGTATTTTAAAAAAGTTCTCAATTTTTTCCGCTAATATCATTAATTTTTGTCCATTGTTTACCAACAGGTTTTTTCCAGCGAACATCTACGTACTCCATTTTTTTCAAAGTAGTTCCTTCTGTTTTGGCTATACTGAGGAGATTTTGCAGTTTTTCTTCATCGGAAAGCTCATTGGGTTCTTTATAGAGGGAAGAGCATCCCCATCGTATTTGCGTATTGTTTTCTGTCCATAAAATAATATCACTCTTGTCTTTAGTCCTTCTTTTGCAGACATTTGTAACATCAACGGCCAGAATCTTAAAAAGGTTATGAATATTGTTGGCTCTGAGAAATTTTATTAGTTCTACGCCCGCCTTTATTCTTTTATCATGCCATTTATTTCCATATAAGGGTAACCGGTCAAGTTTGTTGCTTTGGATATAAGGGTATTCGTAATCTGTGTTCGATAATGGATAGTATTCTTTGGGTAATAATACACATTCATCGTCAACGAGATACGTAGTGTTTTTGCTTTTTATTATGGCGGCAGGTTTACGCAAAACCAGTTTAATGTTGAGTTTATTAGGAAATGTTCTTTTTATTGAGTCTACTTTGTTAAATAAGACTATATCACTATAAATGTCGGCAATTTTGGATGTTAAATTGTTTTCATACATTCCGTATTGTTTTTTCAGGGCTTCAATGCGAGTTATGTCTGCAGAAAAACGTTCGTTTATCCAGGGCGGTATTTGGAATGAGAATGTAGTAGGGCTGACTTTGAAAAAATGTAGTTCCGTCATGGAAAGCCATACTTTCTTTATACCCCAAACAGACGGAATAGCAATACATATACACAAGACGATTTGAAGTAAAAAAGGGTATAATACCCTTTTTAACTTTCCATTTATTGTTGATAAAGTATCTAAGAGTTGGCTGAAATTAAATACACTGTTTATTCGATTTTTAATTTGCTGTTGACTCATCTGCGCTTACTAAAATATTCTGAAAGGCAAGATCAACAATTTTTTCACATAATGCGGTAAAAGATATACCATCTGCCTTAGCTGCTTTAGGCAGCAGGCTTTTTTCAGTAAATCCTGGAATTGTATTTACTTCTAAGAGATAAAAGTTATTGTGCGCATCCATTAAGATATCTACCCTTGAAAACCCCCTGCAGCCAAGTATTTTATGGGCATTTAAAGCCAATGTCTGCACTTTCTTATACAATGAATGCGTGAGAAACGAACTGCTGCGGGGAATATTGTCCGACAGTGTTTGTTCGTTATCGAATATTTTTTCAACAATTAAATATTGTGTCCTGTCGTCTTTGTACTTTGCTTCGTAATTAAAAAATTCTGCGGCCGTTTTAATTTCGATGATAGGCAAAGCGGTGTCGTTTAATATCCCGACCGTAAACTCCCTTCCCTTGATATATTGCTCGATGAGAAGTTCATATCCGAACTCAAATGCCTTTTCAAGCCCCAATTGAAGATGTTTGATGTCCTTCAAAATGGATATTCCCATACTGGAACCATTTCTTGTCGGTTTTAAAATTACCGGTAAACCAAGTCTGTTTACTTCATGTTGTATTTCTATAAAATCCTGAAAATCGGTTGCAACGACGTACTCAGGCGTTTTGAGACCGGCCTCGATAAAGCATTTTTTTGTGGCTAACTTATCCATTGCAAGCTTGCTGGCATGTATGCCTGAACCTGTATAGGGAATACCTTTCGATTCCAAAAGCTGTTGTATTCCTCCATCTTCTCCAAAATATCCGTGCAAAGCAATAAAAGCAACATCTATATCCATCGTATCGAGTTCTTCAACTTTTTCGTCCTTTACGTCAATGCAAGTAACATTAAAGCCGGCATTCTCTAATGCCTTTGCTACGGCTTTTCCCGACCGTAACGAGACTTCGCGTTCGGTGGATATTCCACCCATTAGTACGACAATATTTTTCGGTTTCATGGCTCTTATACCCCTTTAACTAAGTTTGGAGACTAAATCGTAAGCAACTTTTCCAACATTGCCTGCACCCATGGTAATCACAACATCACCGGGCTTTACCTGTAAGGAAAGTAAGTTTACGATATCGCACAATTGTGGAACATATTGAACATCTTTGCCTGCTTTGAGAGTATCTTCATATAAATTGATAGAATTCATTTCTGACACCTCGCTGTCACTGTCGCGTGCTGCATAAATCTGTGCTAGGATTACTTTATCCGCATGCTGAAAAGATTTTGCAAATTCTTTCATAAAGAAACGCGTTCTGCTATGCTGATGAGGTTGAAATACACACCAGATTCTCTTGTTGGGATAGAGTTCTCTGGCTGCTTTTAGTGTTACGCGAACTTCGGTTGGATGGTGTGCATAATCGTCTATTACAGAAATATCATTTTTGGTGCCGATTATCTGAAACCGCCTGTTGGCGCCACAAAAAGATTCCAGCGCTGTTTTTATAGAATTTTTATCAACACCGATAGATGAACATACGGCTGTTGCGGCAATTGCATTCAGGACATTGTGTGCACCGGGTATTTTTAGAGAAAAGTCGCCAAAATGGTCATTTTTTCTGAAAATTTTAAATTGATTTTTTCCGTTACCTGAAGGGAGGAGTTCTCCCCACCAATCGGATGAATTGTTTAATGAATATCTCTCTACTTTGCATTTTGCCTTTTGTAAGGCGGCTGCGATGTTGCTGTCATGGTCTTTTGCAACCACTAATCCATTTTGGGAAATTATGGATGCAAAGTTGCCAAAGGCATTTATTATGTCGTCAATGGAATTATAGTAATCCAGGTGGTCTTCTTCGATATTAGTGATTATGCCGATTTGAGGAGAAAGGTTTAAAAATGACTCGTCGTATTCACACGCCTCGGCTACGAATAAATCCCCTTTGCCCAAATGTGCGTTTCCTCCAATTGCCGGCACAACGCCGCCTATAACATAAGATGGATCTAATCCTGCTGTTTTTAGTATAGTGGAGACCATTGCGGTTGTAGTTGTTTTGCCGTGTGTGCCGCTAATTGCAATACCGTGTTTATCCTTCATTAAGGAACCAAGTATTTGCGAATATTTCACTATTTTGATACCCATTCTACGGGCAGCTTTAAGGTCCGGGTTATCTTCTGAAATCGCGGCAGAAACTACCACCATGTCTGTTTCTGATTTTAACGAACTTCCGTCTTGTTTTGTGTTGATTTTTGCCCCCATCTTTTCAAGATTCGAAGTCAGCGGAGATGCTTGCGTGTCTGACCCGTACACAATACATCCTTGATTTATGAGAATGTTTGCAACGGCGCTCATTCCAATGCCGCCGATTCCAATGAAATATACACAGCGTCCGACAGGGGGTTGGCAAATATAGTGATTTGTTCTTGTTGATGGCGTTGTTGATATTCTATTAGTGTTTTTTGATATGTTCATGGGTTTTAGTAACCAAAATTAGGGGATTAGGTTGTTTTATTTAAATTTTAACACTATCAGAAACAGTATGTAATGTTCGTGAAAATTAACAAACAATTAAGGCAAATTGAGCGCTTTTGTGACCTATTATTCGGCAGATGTTATCAACTACGTTTGTGGCTGCATTCGGAATTCCCAATCCCTTGCTAAACTTTTTCATCCTGTCATACTTTTCTTTGTTATGAAAAAGGTCCAATATGAGTTCAATGACTTTTTCCGGCGTTAAATCAATTTGTTGCAATAAATAGCCCCCGCCGTTGGATACCAGTTCCATCGCATTCCAATATTGGTGATTGTCTGCAGCGTGTGGATAGGGTATCAATATTGCCGGAATGCCTATCGTCGTTATTTCTGCAATAGTAGTGGCGCCTGCTCTGCAAATAATTACATCTGCTATACTAAATGCATCACCGATGTTGTCAAGAAAACTGCAAACGTAAGCATTGATTTTCGACTTGCTGTAAGCGGTTTTTGCCGTTTCGTAATCATATTCACCGGTGCAGTGTATTATTTGTAATTCCTCTGATAAAGCATCTAATTTCGGTAAGCATTTTAAAATAACTTCGTTGATTGCCTGCGCTCCCTGGCTTCCACCGGTAATGAGGAGTGTTTTCTTGAATGAGCTAAGACCAAATTTTTCTGCATAGATTTTTTTTTGACTGCGGAGAATATCTTTTCTGACAGGCGTTCCTGTTACGCGAATGGTTTTTGCTTTTTTGAACCATTTAAGAGAACCTTTCCAGTGACAATAGACTTCGTCTACCCATCGTGATAAGAAACGGTTTGCTTTGCCAGGAATTACATTTTGTTCGAGCAGTACAGAAGGAATATTGAGAAGCTTTGCCGCGATTATAGGAGCAACTGAGGCGTATCCTCCCAAACCAACTACAATGTCAGGATTCGATTTTCGCATTATCAACAGTGACTGAACAATGCTGACACATAAAGTAATCATAAATTTTATTATATGCTTAAACGATGTGTTCCATTTCATTGCGCGGAGTTTTTTAAATTGGAATCCCCGCTGTTCCACACATTTTTTTTCAAATGCTTTGTCTGTTCCAAAGAAAATAATTCCTGCATCCTGATATCTTGCGTGAATTTCTTCTGCTGTGCTCAATCCTACCATTAAATGGCCTCCAGTTCCTCCACCGGCAAATACTACTTTCATAATTTGCTCCTTATCTAGAGTTGTTTTTCCATGCAGTAATTATAAATAGTATATTAAAAACTATACCTGTTAATGGGTATATATTTAACTATTGTTTGTTTTACCAACAAAAACTTGCTATTTTGGCTGTTATCTTACTGAAAAATCTAACAGGGAAAAGGCTGCTTCTGGAATCATCAATATAATTTACATTATCGGTATTTAAATCTGCGGCCTCAGACTTTTCAGATTGCCGTGCGATGCTGATAAGAATGCCAATGCCTATCATAGAAAAGAGAAGAGATGATCCGCCAGCGCTTACAAAAGGTAGCGGCATGCCCTTTGTGGGAGCTTTGCCGGCAACTACTGCGATGTTGATTAACGCTTGAAGCCCGAACATCAGGGTTATTCCCGTTCCAAGAAGAAACCCGAACAAGTCCTTTGCTTTATGTGAGACTTTTAAGCCTTGCCATATCAACAGTGCAAAAAGGGCGATAATGCCAATTACTCCAATGAACCCAAGTTCTTCACCAATGATGGTAAATATAAAATCAGTGCTGCATTCAGGTAAAAAGAGAAGCTTTTGTTTGCTTTCTCCAATGCCTAACCCAGTCAAACCGCCCGAACCAAATGCGATTAATGATTGAATTATATGGTACCCTGTCCCCGACGGGTCCTTCCACGGATCTAAAAATGCCATTATTCTGTCTTTCCTGTAAGGAACCGCGAGCACTATTTTGTAAAAAAGCGGGACACTTACAATTGCCGGGAGGAAAACAAAGGCAATTCTTGTCCCTCCGGTGATAAGTAAAATTACGGATAGTATTGCTATGAAAGATGATGTTCCCAAATCGGGTTCCTTCAGGATAAGAGCGCAAACACCTGCTGTAATAGCTAAAGGTATGATAAATCCGCGTTTTAATTCTGACATTCTGCTATAATTTTTTGAAATATAACTTGAGAGGAAGATGATTATTGCTAATTTAGCAAATTCGGACGGCTGTAAACCAAAAGATTGGTTGAATCGAATCCATCTGCGTGCGCCATTAGTGACGGTTCCTATTCCTGGTATTAATACGAGTAGAAGCAGGATTGTTGAAACTATAAGTATCGGAATGCTTAATTTCTGTAAATGGTGGTAATCAATGGTGGTCATAATAATCATGGAAGCCACACTAACCAATATCCAGGTAAGGTGTTTTATGAATTGATAGCTGGTGCCTGTTGAATGAAAAGTTGTTACATCTGTATTGTAAACAGTGACTATGCTAAATCCCAGTAATACCATTATGATACAAACAAGAAATTGCCATGGTTTCATAAATGGAATCCTTTTAATAGTAACATAAGACTAAATATAGCCAGTATTACCGTAATAATCCAAAATCTGGCAGTGATTTTTGTTTCAGGCCAGCCCCCGAACTGAAAATGATGATGTAAAGGTGCACACCGGAAAATTCTCTTTTTGGTCATTTTGTAATAAGAGACTTGCAATATTACGGAGCACGTTTCTGCAATAAAAATTCCTCCGACTACAAACATCAGGATTTCCTGTTTTACAACAACTGCAATTAGTCCAAGTACTCCCCCAAGTGTTAGTGAACCCGTGTCTCCCATAAAAACTTGTGCAGGAAAGCAATTGAACCAAAAAAACCCTAGGCCGCCACCAACAAGAGTGGCACAGAAGATACTCAGTTCTTCACTTCCGGGGATATATGCGGTCTTTAAATAATTACAGAAATCCACTTTCCCGGTGACATAAGCAATAAAAGCAAAGGTTATTCCCACGATAATACTGCATCCTATTGCTAATCCATCCAGTCCATCGGTAAGATTTACGGCGTTAGACATGCCCACTATGTAAAGGGCAATAAATAATACGTAAAGAGGTCCCAAATCCGGCTTAAAATCCTTGAGAAAAGGAATAACTATCTGAGTGCCTCCGGGTACTTTCTGGAAGTGGAAGAATAATATTAATCCCAAAATAAGTCCCAGCACCGATTGAAGTGAAAATTTAGAGACATCGGTCAGACCCGCCAAATTTTTTTTGGTAAGTTTGATATAATCGTCGACGAATCCAATGACTCCAAACCATATCAATGAGAACAATAACAGCAAAATATAAACATTACGCATGTTGCACCAGAGCAGGGTAGATACAAAAATGGAAATGATTACTATAGCTCCTCCCATTGTTGGCGTATTTTTTTTGTCGGAATGCATACGTTTCAGTTCTTCAGAGTCTGTTTTTGATGTATCTTCGCCAATTTTTAGTGCTCTGAGTTTCTTTATAAACCATTGACCAAAAAAAACACTGATAAAGAATGCTGTAAGAGCTGCTAAAAATAAGCGAAAAGATACATGTTTAAATATTTCCTGAGAAAATAAAGAATATAGCAAAGGAGTAATTCCCTTTCGATTTTATGTGCCGGTGCAATGTTTCGCGAAACCATTTACCAGTTTCATTGCGAGGGCGGTCTTAGACGCTATTATTGCAAGACATTTTTGTTCTACACTCTTTCCTGAAACGGCCAGCATAAGGAGTAATTGAAACCCCCATCGTACGCCATTAGACACAGGTGTTTACCGAAAGCCTGTTCAGGAATATTTTCCTGATTTTTTCAGCGATTCGTTCCATGTGCATGCCTCTTGAACCTTTAATTAATATCGTGTCATTTTCTTCTATCTGGTTTATTTCTCTCAGAGAGACTTCTTCTGCATCTTTGAAACTGTGTACCCGACTTTTGGGCATGCCGCTTGATGTCGCAGCGTCGGCAATTTCAGAAGCATGCTTTCCCACAGTCCACAATAAATCGATATCGAGATGAGCTACCGTTTCGCCAATCTCTCTGTGTAGCTGTCCTGATTCGTTTCCCAATTCCAGCATATCTCCGCAGATAAACACCTTTCTTCCCGCAGAGGCGTATTCGCTGAGATATTGCAGGGCTGTACGCATGGATACAGGGTTCGCATTATATGCATCGTTGATGACAGTGACTTTGCCAATCTGTTCCCGTTCTATTCTCATTGAGGGAAGCTTGAAGGAAGAAAAGGCGTCTTTTAAATGATAAATATCGTGACCTAAAGCATGGCATATTGCAAATGCCGCCAGGCAGTTGTAAATATTATGATATCCCATGACAGGAAGATATGTTTCCAGATTTTCATTGATCAGGAGGGAGTATCCGATATTTTTCTTTGTGACGTTTCTACAGCATATTTGCGATGAAGGGTTAAAGCCGAAACTGATCTTTTTCCCATAAAAATTGTCAGCTATTGTAACGCACCATGGATTATCCATGTTATAGATAAATGTTCCATCCTTATTGAGATATTCCAGTATTTCGCTTTTAGCCATTGCAACGCCGTTGATATTTCCCAGTCCTTCAAGATGCGCCTTTGAAATATTTGTTATAACGGCAATATCGGGAGCGCTGATTTCAGATAAACGCCGAATTTCTCCCGGTGCGTTGGTGCCCATTTCAACGACACCGTATTGATGGTGTTTCTCAATCTGGAATATCGTTAAAGGCACTCCGATGCAATTGTTGAAACTTTTTGGGGATTTTGCGACGGAGCCAAAATGCGATATTACGTGGTGCGTCATTTCCTTTGTTGTGGTCTTTCCGTTGGTTCCTGTGATTCCTATTATTTTTGTTCCGAGTTTGTGCCGGTAATATTTTGCCAAATCTCCCAATGCTATGGTGGTATCCGGCACCCGGATCATTGGGAAATCCATACATTCTGTATCAGGAGTGAATTGGCATGAAACAACTGCTCCGACTGCGCCGTCTTTTTTTGCCTGGGGAATATAGGCATGCCCGTTATGTTGACCGCCTTTGATGGCGAAGAATAAAGCTCCCTTTTGGATGTTTCTGCTGTCTGTTGATATACTTTTTATTTTTATGCCGCTATCATCTACTGTCAGTTTTCCATTAGTGGCCTTAGCAATTTCATCTAGAGAAAGGGTTTCCATATTCGTTATCCGTAATTCGTCTTTAAGACTGTAGTAATAAATTAGTTTGTAATACTCGCCTTACAACTTCCCGGTCATCAAAGGGAACAATCGTGTCCTTGAAAATTTGTTGCTGTTCGTGGCCTTTCCCGGCAATAATTACAATATCTCCTTTTTTTGCCTCAAGGAGCGCTTCCTTGATTGCAATTTTTCTGTCAACCTGAACGCGGGAAGACGAGTGCTTTTTGATTCCTTTTTGAATATCACTGATAATACTGTAAGGGTCTTCGGAACGGGGGTTGTCGCTCGTTATCCAAAAAAGATCCGAATATTTTTCTGCAATATGTCCCATTTTAGGCCTTTTCTTTTTGTCTCTATCGCCGCCGCACCCAAAGACCAGCAGAATACGCCCTACAGCTATATCTCTCAAAGTGCCGAGAATAATCTGGAGCGCCTGGTGTGTGTGTGCAAAGTCGATATAAATTTGAAAATCCTGCCCGTAGTCGATTTTTTCAAGGCGTCCCTGCACTGTCTCTAAAGACTCAATGCCGGTTTTTACCGTCTCGATTTTAAAACCTAATGCGAGGGCGTTTGTGGCGGCAGCCAGCGCATTATACACGTTGTGATTTCCTATCAATTTTAAAAAAATCGTCTCTTTTCCCCAGGGGGTATTGAGCAGAAATTTGGTTTTATTGGTATCTGCTTGTAATATTTCGGCCGTCACGTCAGCTTTTTTTTTCTTCTTTAAGCTGTACCACAATACCTGTGATTTTGTGCATGCAGCAAAAAGTTTGCTGGTGTTGTGATCGGCATTGAGTATAGCAAAAGCCTTAGAATCTAACCCTTTGACCAGTTTGAGTTTCTCTTCCCGATAGCTTCTAATATTTTCATGATAATCGAGATGTTCTGCTGATAGATTTGTAAAAATTGCCGAACGGAAACAGGTTCCGTCTAAACGATGCTGAGAAAGCGCATGGGAAGACGCTTCAATTACTGCATATTTTATTTTGGATTTGAGCATTTCGGAGAGAAAACTTTGTATTTCAACTGATTCTGGCGTTGTTTCCCGGGCCGGTATGATTCTGTTTCCGATCTGGTATTGAATTGTTCCAATGAGGCCGGTTTTGCAGCCATTTGCCTCAATAATTGATTTTGTAAGAAATGTGGTTGTTGTTTTGCCGTTTGTGCCTGTAACTCCAATTACGGTCATTTGAGAAGAAGGATTACCGTAAAAATGGTTGCAAATAAATGCCATAGCCTGGCGGGTGTTAGATACAACGATTTGTGGTATGTTTTTGATTACATCGCTTTTCCTTTCAACTATAAGCGCAACGGCTTCTTTTTCCATGGCATCGACTACGTAGTCGTGTCCATCAAGTTTGTGTCCGTTAATTGCAACAAAGATATAGCCTTTCTTTATCTTACGAGAGTCATGCGCTATGCCTGTTACCTCATTTTCGACAAAATCGTAAGTTCTATGCGCTTGTAAACGGGAACACAGTTCACTTAATTTCATAATTGATTAAATCTATTTAAAAGTGTTGTTTTCTCTGAGATGAGAAAAGGAATCTATTTTCAATGTGCCGTCAAAACCTTGTGTTCGCTCGCTGCTTGACTGAAGGAATCTTTCATACAGACGTTTTGATCTGTCAATCCTGTCAACTTCCTCGACATATTCTTTTAAAAGCCTGTCAAGTGTTTCTTTGTTTCTGGATTGAGCCATTTTAATATCTGTTTCCGTTGCATAATGTCCATACCATAACACGAAGTTTTGTTTCTCTATTTCCTTGTAAACCATGTGTTCCCCTCCTGTTTCAGGCATGTAGAATGCCAAAAAAGGTTAATAATACTGTATCACATACATTCGTATTTTTGCAAGTAGCTCAGCATGCCCACCGGACTGTTGCTGTCTGTACACTTGCGCTATTGCATAGCCATTTGTAAATTTGTCGGCTTAACTCCCAGGTAAAAGAGGGATTGTTTAATAATTTCCTTTACAACAGGAGCTGCCACTGTGCCGCCGTAATAAGCTCCATTTTGTGGTTCATTCACCATGACCAATACGCAAATACGCGGATTCCTTGCCGGCGCATATCCGATAAAAGAACCCACGTATTTTTCGTGAGAGTATTGGCCGCTGCTGTAAGTTTTCTGAGAAGTGCCGGTTTTCCCGGCAACTTCGTATTCCGATAATAAAGAATTTTTGCCGGTTCCCTCTGTAACAACCTTCATCAATATAGGATTTACTATGTTACGCGCAACGTTTGAACTCATAGTGCGTTTCTCTATTTGCGGAGTTTGGAATTTTTCTTTCGTCTTGTTGTCGTTGCCGATTATTGATTTCACAATTTTTGGCCTGAGCAATAACCCACCGTTGGGGATACAGCAGAATGTGGTTATAAACTGGAGAGGCGTAACAGCAATTTCGTGTCCCATAGAAATTGATACGAGGGTATATTTATTAGACCATTGTTTTAGCGGCCGGAAGATTCCTCCTGCTTCTCCTGGTAATTCAATGCCGAAGCGCTCTCCGAATTTGTATTTGCTGAGATATTCATACATATTTTCCTTTCCCATGCGCATACCTAGTTTTGCCATTCCTATGTTGCTCGAATACGTAATTATTTCAGAGACAGAGAGATTGCCGTAACCGTGCGCGTCATGCAGTACTCTGCCGTCAATTTCACAGAGACCGTTATTGCAAAAAATAACGTCATCGGGCGTTATCAGCCCTTTTTCAAGTATGCCGGAGACAATTATGGGTTTTATTAGCGATCCTGGTTCGTAAAAATCGGTAATGGCAAAATTTCTTCTGCTATCTGCCGGAAATTTCCTGAAATGGTTCGGATCATAGTCGGGACAATTGGCCATAGCCAGTATTTCACCATTCATCGGATCCATTACAATTGCCGTTATGGAAGCCGGTTTCCATTTTTCGAATGCGATTTTCAGCTCTTCCTCGGCAAAGCGCTGAATATTGGTATCAATTGTTAGCATGACATTGTCCCCGTGTCTGGGGAATTGTATTTCTGTGTCAGGGGTAATAATTTGACGTTGCAGGGCATCTCTGGCGATAAGTTTATACCCTGCTTTTCCTGCAAGCACTTTATCAAATGACAGCTCGATTCCTTCCAGGCCGTTTTCGTCAATGCTCGTAAAGCCGAGTATATGGGAGCATAGTTTTTTATTTGGATAGAAGCGTTGATACTCGTGTTTGGTGTAAATTCCTTTCAAGGATAGTTTCGTGAGCGAATTGAATTCGTCATCGCTGATTTTTCGCTTAATCCAGACGAATCGCTTGTTTTTGCTGAGGAGTTTATTTAATTTTGTGGGATTGAGTTTTAGTGTTTTGCTTAACTGACTGGTTGTTTTGGAAATGTTTTCGATTTCGGTAGGATCGGCAAAGACGGAATTGACCTGCAAAGATTCGGCAAGTTTGTTTCCGTTTCTGTCTAATATTGAGCCTCTTCGTGCCGGTAATGTGATTTTTTTGTACTGCTGTGCTCTGGCTAATTTACTATATTTGGCATGATCAATTAACTGAATTCGTCCGATATAGTATGCAAGTACAATAAAGAGTATAATGAAAAAAACGCCAAAAATATTTGCCCAAAATTTATGTCTTTTTAGAGGCATCATGTTGGCAACTCTATAAAGTTTTAACAAAAGAATAAAGTAAACTACTCAGTAATAAATTTTACGAACGCTTTCGAGGCAAAAACATCTGTACCCCGAAAGCGTTCGGGAGGAGGGCCGTGTGCAAATTGTGCTGAGATTATATAAGTTATATAAAAACATCCTTTAGTAATTTCGATATAGTAAGAAATTTATTTTTATTGCCCATGTAACCGCACGTTTGGAACAGGGTCTTTTTGTGTATATAAATTTTTGTATAAATTTGTTTTTGTCATCCTTACAACTTGCTCTTTTAATTTTATTTGACCGGCTACAAGCGTTTCCGGAGAAAACTCTTTTGGTATAAGGGAAAGTTTAAGTGAGTGTACCTTGTTGATAATAGTTTCAGGTGATTTTAATTGATCGATACAATGGTTCAGTCTCCTTTTCTTTTCAGATAGATCTGCATAATTTTTTTGCAATTTTGCGACTTGATATCCCATTTCAATTGTTTTGTTTCTCTCCCATACAACAAACAGCGCCATCGCGATAGTAATTGATAATAATAATAATATTCTCGTTATGCCCATATTAAAGCCTCTCTGCACTTCTTAGTTTAGCGCTTCTTGACCGCGTGTTTCGTTCAATTTCAGTTGTACTCGGTTGTACAGGTTTCTTAGTGAGAATTCTGAATATCCCCTCTTTTGCTTTTGTGTTAAATGCTGTTTTTACAATTCTGTCTTCAAGAGAGTGAAAACTTATAATTACAATACGCGCGCCAACAATCATATAATTGTGAATTTTGCTCAGAAAAATTTGCAGACTCTCAAGTTCCCTGTTTACGACTATTCTCAGTGCCTGAAATACCCTGGTTGCCGGGTGGATTCTACTTTTAACTTTTGGCGTTGCCTGTTCGACTATGGTCGCCAGTTGTTTGGTTGTGGTAATATCGGTTTTTGCCCTTTCCCTGACTATTGCTTTGGAAATTCTTTTTGCCCATCGTTCTTCCCCGTATTTCCAAAATAATTCTCTGAGCTTTTCCTCGGGAAGTTTTCGGATCAGGTACTGTGCATTATTTTCCTGCGAACGGTTCATCCTCATGTCCAGAGGGCCATTTTGTAACATACTAAAACCACGTTCTGCCTTATCCAACTGAAAAGAGGATACACCCAGATCAAGCAATACCCCATTTACCTTATCAATGCCGGCTTGTTGTAATACTATGTCGACATCTGAATAATCGGCATGGTAGAGTTTAAAAAATCCGCCGGTTTTAGATAAAGAGTGTTTGGCCATGTGTAATATTTCTTCATCTTTGTCAATGCCTAAAAGCGAACCATTCGGTTTTATTTTGTCTAGAATCTTACTTGCATGTCCCCCGCATCCAACGGTGCAATCAAGAATAATTTGTCCCATGCGTGGTTGTAAGTACTCCAAAACTTCATCGACCATGACCGGTGTATGAAGAAGATCGTGTGATGTATTGTCCATTGAATTGTTCATAATGTCCGAAAAACGGTTCAGGTTTAGTCGGTTTCCGATGAAAAAAAGCCTGACTGAAATAATTCTTCTGCGACTTTTTCAAATTCCTTTTCGTTTTCTGTTTCGACGTCATTCCACATTTTTTCGTCCCAGATTTCGATACGTTTGTTTACGCCGACAATAACCACGTTTTTATTAATTTTGGCAATTTCTTTTAATTTTTGGGGAAGTAATATGCGTCCTTGCTGGTCACAATCTGTTATTTTTGATGCATTCGAAAAAAAGGTGCGTTGAAAATTGCGCGCCATTTTGCCGGTAAAAGAAAGCTTTTCCATTTTTTTTGACAGAACTTTTTCCCACATATTGGTTGTATACATGAAAAGGCATGTGTCTAATCCTCTGGTTATATAGAACCCTTTTCCGTCAACGTTTATGTCAATAGAGTCACGAATAGGGGCTGGTATTGCCAGTCTGTTCTTGTCGTCGATTGTGTGACGATATTCACCAGTGAACATTGTTTTGTCCCCACTATTCCCCACTTATCACCACGTTGGCTATGAAAATAAACTTTTTTAAGTATTTGTCAAGAATATTTTTATTGTGTTTTAAGATGTTAATATCTCGAATTTTACCGGTATCCAAATGATTGTATTGTCTATTTTTTTAAATACTATATGTTGTGTTCTTGGGTTCCTGGATTCTTAAAAAAAATTTTATAAATTTCTTTTGACGGCTAGCATTTACTCTGCTTGATAATATTTTTTTTGATGTTATGATGTTTTGTATGAATGCTGATTTGATTAGGTCTGTACAAAAGTGTAGTAGATTGTCTGGTTACGAGTTTGATCTTCCGAAGGAACTTATTGCGCAATATCCTACAAAAAATCGTGTGGATTCCCGTATGCTCGTGCTTAATCGGGTTACTGGAGAAATAGAGCATCGCAGATTTTCTGATGTTGTGAATTATTTTTCTCCTGGAGATTTGTTGGTTTTAAATGATACAAAGGTGATTCCTGCCAGAATAGTGGGGAATAAAAAAAGTGGCGCTGCACTCGAATTGCTATTTATTGAAGAGTTGAAGCCAAATCTCTGGAAGGTGTTAATAAAATCAAATGGGAAATTAAAAAAGGGGGAGTATTTTTATTTTGATGATAAAACCCTTTCTGCGAAGCTGGTTGACAGACATGAAAATGGTTGCTGGTTTATAGAATTTGACCAGCATATTAACGGAAAGGAATTTTTAAAACAAAAAGGAGAAGTTCCACTGCCGCCTTATATTAAACGAGACAAAAAGAATGAACAGCGATTATCCCTGGATCGGGAAAGATACCAAACAGTATTTGCCAAAAATGAAGGAGCTATAGCGGCGCCTACGGCTGGTTTGCATTTTGACAAGGACATATTTAGTAAACTTAGGGAGCAGGGCGTGGAAACAGAGTTTCTTACACTTCATGTGGGTATGGGTACGTTTTTCCCTATTAAAACTGAAAATATTCAAGAACATCGTATGCACAAAGAATATTATGAATGTTCTGATGCGATTGTTAGAAAGGTGCTAGAAACCAAAAAACAAAAGAGACGGGTGATTGCTACCGGAACTACTTCTTGTCGTGTCCTTGAGACAATAGCTCGAAACGGAGATGCTGCACAATATTCAGGGTGGACAGATTTGTTTATTTATCCTCCATATACATTTAATTATGTTGACGCACTGATTACAAATTTTCATCTCCCCAGGACAACATTGCTTTTGCTGGTTTGTGCTTTTGCAGGGAGGGAAAATATTCTTAATGCTTACGAGGTAGCAAAGAGGGAGGGGTATCGTTTTTTTAGTTATGGTGATTGCATGATGATTATTTGAAAAAACGTGTATCCTTAAAATAGGACTATTTTCTTCAGACAGTAGAATAAAAAATTAAGGTATGAAAATAAGTACGCTTTCTTTATCTCCCAATGCCAGATTGGTGCTGGAAAAAAGATATTTAATAAAAGATGCTTCGGGCGCTCCAGCAGAATTGCCAGAAGATATGTTTCTTAGAATAGCGAGGAATATTGCATCTGCGGACTTAATTTATAAGAGTGATACGGACGTTATGGCATTGGAAGAACAGTTTTATGATATTTTAACTACGTTTCAGTTTTTGCCTAACTCTCCCACATTGATGAATGCCGGAAGAGATATGCAGCAACTGTTTGCATGTTTCGTTCTTCCGATAGATGATTCTATAGAAAGTATTTTTAATACGGTAAAATATGCCGCTTTAATCCACAAAAGCGGGGGAGGTACAGGTTTTTCATTTTCCCGATTGAGACCTAGAAATGACATCGTAAGCACTTCCGGGGGGTATGCCAGCGGCACTGTGTCCTTCATGAGGGTTTTTAATGAGGCTACGGAAGCGATAAATCAAGGGGGATTCAGGCGCGGTGCGAATATGGCCGTATTGCGTGTAGACCATCCCGACATCTTTGACTTTATACGTGCGAAAGAAATTGAAGGTGCGTTGACAAATTTTAATATATCTGTGGGCATTACCGATGTTTTTATGCAGGCTGTTGAGGAAAACCGGTCTTTCCAATTGATCAACCCGCGCACAAAAGCAGTTGTAAGGACAATACATGCAAAGGAGCTCTTTGATCAAATATCTCTTTCTGCATGGGAAAATGGCGAACCGGGTGTCTTGTTTCTTGATACGATAAATGCAGCCAATCCGACACCTTTCTTAGGGGAAATTGAAGGAACCAATCCTTGCGGAGAACAACCCCTACTGCCTTTTGAGGCGTGTGTATTGGGCTCTATTAACGTTTCCCAAATAGTTAAATTGAACAGAGAGAGCTATGAAGTTGATTGGAACAAGCTGGAAAAGATAATACGGCTTGCCGTCCATTTTCTGGATAATGTGATTGATGTGAACAGGTTTTTATTGCCAGAAATCGAGCATGTGACAAAGGGGAATAGAAAAATAGGCGTGGGGATAATGGGTTTTGCTGATTTACTTATAAAACTGGGTATTTCATATAATTCTGAGGATGCCGTTCGGTTTGCAGACAGGTTTGTACAGTTTTTTTCTCAAAAAGCGAATGAAGCATCGGTGGAATTGGCTATGGAACGAGGCGTGTTTCCCAATTACCAGAAAAGTATTTATAGCCGGCAGAGTGGTGCGAGATATAGAAATGCGACCCGGACAACTCTTGCGCCAACCGGAACTATCAGTATTATTGCAAATTGTTCCAGTGGTATCGAACCTTTGTTTGCGATTGCTTACAAACGACACGTTTTGATGGAAGAGGGGCTTCCGGAGGTGCATTCGTTTTTCATAGAAACCGCAAAAAAAAGAGGTTTTTATTCGGAGAGATTAATCGAAGAAATTTCCAAAGAGGGTTCAATACAGAATATCCCGGGTATTCCGGAAGATATTAAAAAAATATTTGTTACTGCCAGAGATGTTTCTGCTGAACAACACGTAAAGATTCAAGCGGCATGTCAAAAATATATTGATAGCGGTGTTTCCAAGACCATAAATTTCCCAAAAAATTCTACAGTTGATGATGTAAAAAAGGTTTTCCTGATGGCTTATAAGAGCGGTTGTAAGGGAGTTACTGTGTATCGGGACAAGAGCCGTTTGTCACAGGTTTTATCTGTAGAATGTACATGCGCAAAACAATTTGTCGGTAATAACAGGGGGTGATTGAGCGCTGAGTTTTATTGCGTAAGTATTTGTCGGATGTTTGTTGCATCAGTTGTAAAATAATCGGCGCCGTTTCCAATAAAGTCGGTTCTTTCTCCAGGATTGTTTGATTTTACTACGGTTACAATACCGGGGAAACCATTTCTTGCCGATACAATAAACTTGCAGCCATCCAGATGCGTAGTTTCTGAATCCACAACAATCAAGTCAACTTTATAGGTATTTAAAACAGTATGAGCATGTTCTATATAACTAACAAAATACATTTTTATTTTTGACTGGCTTGATATGTTGCAAAGAAATTTTCTTAATTCTTCGTTTTTGCTTATTGCCAGTACGCTTTGATATTTTAAGGCTTTTTTCCTAAAATAATTACCAAAAATACTTTTTGACAGCAGCTTTTTGTATAAATACTGCAAAATAATATTAAATTCCCCGATTGTAAAATCTTTTGTCAGGTATTCATCTACTCCTAATGGGATAATCTTTTTCCAATCGTCAATTGTGTCTACTTCGACCATAAGTCCTATATCAGGAAATTCTTCTTTAATATCTTTTATTAATTCGGCATCATTGATCGTTGCCGTTTGGAAGTCCGAAACGACAACGTTGCATCTGCTTTTTCTCAAAGAAGCGATAGCCTGTTGTTTTTGATGTGCCTTTATAACAATATAGTTTTCTTTTAATAAAGATTCCTCCAATTGTTGTGACCGTGATTCTTTGACGTGTAAAAGAAGTATCCTTATGTCTCCTTTTATTAATGCCTGCTTATTTAATATATTATACCCTTTTTGGTTTTCCTGATATGCAATAACTTTTTCATTGTCAATAGACAGGGCTCCGATATCGTATTTAACGCCTTTCGGTGTTTTGATCTCTATTACCCTTCTGACTTCCGAATAAATTTTTTTGTAGGGGTTTTTATAGAATTGATCGTCTGTTTGTTTCGTTGATGCCAAATGAAATTTTACCAATAAAACGCTGGACGGTGGGATATGTTTATTAGTAAGAAATCTTAATCCATGTTTTGAGATGTCCATTATTTGGATGGGTATTTCATCTCCCCCTCCTTCCGTCTCATTTCCTGTTACAATGGAACAGGTTCCTTCTATTGATAAGCTGATTCGCTGGTCCTTGCGCTGTTCACCGACATTGAATTTGGGAAATATTACAATTGCTTCTTCTTTTGATTCCTGTACTAATTCCTCAGTTTGAATTAATTCCGATATAAAAGCCTGAACTTTTTTGAGTTCAGACAATGGTAGTTTTAAAAGAGGTTCTTTCCAGGATTCAACTTCCATAAAGTTTCTCCTAAAAGGATTAACCCAACCCTTTTTGCGATACGGATAATTATTAACCTGCGAGGTTTTCCTTTAAGTATCCTTGTACCTTTTTCCCGTCTACAACACTTCCATATTTGCTCATAATGAGTTTCATTGCGGCGCTCATTTCTTTTGCAGTAAATTTATTGGTGTCTACCGTTTCCGCCACGAGCTTTTTGATTTCATCGTCTGTCATTTGCTTCGGTAAATATTCTTCTACAATTGTGATCTCTTTTTCCAGTTCCACTACCTTTTCAGGCAGCTTCAGCTTTTCATATTCATCGCGCGTCTTCTTTAGCTTTTTGCAATATCCACGAACAACCTCAGTATAATCAATCTGATCCTTTGGTTTGCCTGAAGTATCGGCAATCTTGACCTCGGCCAGCATCATGCGCAACACCGAAGTTCTTAATTTGTCCTGTGCCTTCATTGAAGTTTTTAGATCTTCTGATATTCGTTCTTTCAGATTCATTGTCTATTCCTCTTTAAACGTGTACCCGCCGACCTTATGTCCACAATTGGGACAATACATAGGTGTCCCTTCATAATACTTTCCACAATATTTGCAAGGCGATAAGATTTCGACTTGTTTTGCTTGTCTTCCCCTTATAAACAAATAAAGCGGTAGAAATACGATCATCAGTGAAAAAACGCCGAGCATCCATCCTACCGCAGCAAGAGTTTTATAGCCTTTGTTTTTTGCATCCATGTAGACCCATATAGCCACTAACGATGCAATAATTAGTCCAATAAATCTCATAATATCCTTTCTATAGCAAAGAAATATAACACATGAGATTAATTCAGTCAACCATTTATCGTTAAATCATTCATTATGGAATGATACGTATAAAAATATTGCTTGAAAGAAATTATCATTTTAGTAGAATAACACCTCACTACGTATGTCGGTTTTTATTTTTAAAATTTGTTGTATCAGGGAGTGTGGAAAATGAAGTACATATATACTTCTTCAGAGTGCCCAAAATGTGAAATATTGAAGAAAAAATACAGATCAGAGGGAGTTCGATTTGTCGAAAGAAATGCGGAGAGAATCAAACAACCCGAAGATGATATTGACCGGGAGGCTTTGGTTCAGGCTTCAATGCAGAATATGGAACTCCCCGTAGAAGTAGATGCATGACTCAGTTTTTGACAAGTCCCCATCGTTCGCGTATACGCTTCTCTGCTTTTACAAAAAATAATCGGTCGACTAATATGCCAATTATAACAATGACGATCATTACAGCGATTACCTGGCTCATATCGTTTAGTTCTCTTCCGATCATGAGAAGATGACCCAATCCCAAGCAGACAATTAACAGCTCGCCTGCCATTAGCGAACGCCAGGCAAAAGACCAGCCTTGTTTCATTCCGGTAATGATGTGTGGAAGCGCTGCGGGAATAATTACCTCAAGATATAACTTCCATCCTCTTGCTCCCATTGTTTTCGCAGCCCGGATGTAAAGGGCGGGAACGCTTTTCACACCGACATCGGTTGCAATGGTTATAGAAAGTACAGCACCCATAATAACTAAAAAAATGATTGTTTTGTCATTCAATCCAAACCAGAGCAGGGCAAGCGGCAACCAACAGATGGTTGGCAAGGCTTGCAACCCGGAAACCAAGGAACCCAGTGTTTCTTCGAAAATTCGTATTCTTCCGATAAGTAAGCCTAAGAGAACGCCAATGATGATGGAGATTCCATAGCCTATGGCAATTCTTCTCATGCTTGTTACTATACCGATAACAAAGGTTTTGTTTTGAAATCCGTAGATTAATGTTTTACATACCGAAACGGGTGAAGGAAGGATATATTCCGGCCACATCCTTATGCGAAACAGCAATTCCCAGAGGCAAATGAGAAGGAAAAAGAATATTGTCCTTTTAAGTATGCTGGGCATTTCTCAAATTCCTCCTCCAATGTCCGTTTTTGCCGATTCCTCCGAGGTGCATTTGATATCACATTCCACACATGAATCCGCATCCATTTCACACTTTACCACTTTATCAATCTCCGTTTTTAGTATTTTCATAATCCTTGTTGAATATTCTGCAACGTTGACATCGTTATCATCCCTGGGTCGCGGCAGATCGACTATGAATTCCTTTTTTATCTTGCCGGGTGTGGTTGAAAGAATCAGGATGCGGTCTGCCAGACAAACGGCTTCACGGATATTGTGTGTGACAAACATGATAGTTTTCTTGGTTTTTAGCCAGATGCTTTGTAATTCGAAATGAAGTATCCATCGTGTTTGTGCATCCAACGCTGAAAACGGTTCATCCATAAGAAGCATTTCAGGGTTCATTGCAAGTGCCCTGGCAAGCGCTACGCGTTGTTTCATACCCCCGGATAATTCGTGTATATGGGCGCTTTGAAATTTTGATAAGTGTACCATCTTAAGATACTCAAGTGCGGTGGTTTTTCTCTGCGTGCGATTCATTCCTTTTAGTTTTAGTCCAAATTCAACGTTTTTTATTACATTCAACCATGGGAAAAGCGCTGCTTCCTGAAATATAACAACCCGGTCGGTTCCTGCTCCATTGACAGGATTACCGTTAGCCAGAACTTCGCCGCAATCAGCTTTTTCGAGTCCTGCGACAATATTCAAAAGGGTTGTCTTTCCGCAGCCGGACGGTCCGACAATGCAAACAAATTCGCCTTGTTTTATATCCAGATTTATATCTTCCAGGACGTACGTTTTCCCGTTTTCCGAGTGAAATGACTTGGAAACATGCCGAATGCGCAATTTGGGGAATGACGCATTCTCTCCGTCGGATATTTGTAGGTTATTATTCAATGTAATGTCTTGATGTAAATCCGTAAGATTTTCAATTCCGGCACTCTCGGATATCATTATGCTACCTCCAGCAGTTAATTTGCCAGGCATTTCTATTGAAGCTGCGGCAAAGCCTTTTCTTTAAGAATATTATTGAGTATACTTAAGTCTATCATTTGTGACAAATCCGGTTCACGATTTCCCAGATAGCCTGCATCAAATGCCATTTTTGCATAAGAAAACAGTGAAAAAACAATAGGGTCGTATGTAAATTCTAAGCGAGTAAAAGCATCATTCACAATCTTTTCCGAAAGACATATCCCGGAAATGGCCTTGATTTGGCTACGGATAACCTCCTTTGCCTCGTCAGGATGCTGGTTGATCCATCCGGTCAGAACAACATGGGCTGTTAACCATCGTTTGACCAAACCGGGATGTTTTCCAAGGAAATTTGTTCCGGCTATTACTAAAGTTGAACAAAACTGCCCATTTTTCCACAAGGATTTTTCTTCGAGAAATATTTCGCCTCCGGCTTCGGAGAGAAGTCTTGATCCCCACGGTTCAGGCACCCAGGCGCCGTCAATCTGCTTCCTCATAAAAAGATTCAAAATGTCTGGGTTGCGCAAAGGGAGTATATGAACTGTTCCGCCTCTTTCTGTCGGTAACAATCCGCTGTCTTTAATGTATCCCCTAAGCGCAATATCCTGCGTATTTCCAAGCTGTGGTGTTGCGATTCTTTTTCCGGAAATGTCCGCAGCTTTTTTTATACCGGAGTCAGGCCTTATTACAAACAAAGACCCGCCGCAAGACACCCCTGAAATTACTTTTAGTGCCTCACCGTTTGAACGTACATATCCATTAATTGCCGGACTTGGACCAACGTAGGCAATGTCTATGTCTTCCGAGAACACCGCCTCGATGATAGACGGCCCTGCATTGAATAGTGTTGACTTTATTTTGACATCCGGTCCTATATATGACTCAAAGGTGCCGTTGGCAAGGCCTATAACGGCTTGTGCATGAGCGATATTGGGAAAATATCCAACACGGATAACAGAGTTGTTCGTCTTTTTAGAACAGGCGCTGCAAGTTAAAAATAAAAGCAATATAGGCCATACAATTGCCCGGTATTTTGTGAATAACATTTTTAATATTTAATAAACATTACATAGTCTACAGTATTGATAGACTTTTGCTGAAAAATTTATATTGTATATGTCAAGGCGGCACTTTCTTTTCTTTCCTGTGATTCTTTAGCACGTTTACACATATCGGCAAAAGTCATCGTGTCCAATACGTTTGTTATTGCATTTCTAATATCCATCATTACGCTTCGAATTACACAGGTAACTTCTTCTGAACATTGCTCATAGGATGTTTTGCTTACACAGTTTACCGGAGCTATGGCCCCGTCCAGTACCCGAATTACTTCCCCTAGTGTAATTAAGTCGGGAGACCTTGCCAGCTCATACCCGCCTTTTAAACCCATTTTACTATTTAAGATACCTACTTTCCTGAGTGTGAGAAGGATATTTTCTAAAAATTTCTGTGGTATATTTTCTTTCGCGGAAATTTCTTTTATTTGTACGGCTCCTTTTTGATACTTCATCGAGAGGTAAATCATTGCACGGAGCGCGTAATCACTTTTCTTTGAAAGTTTCATAGAAATTTTACTATCCAGAACAATCTATATAAAGTTAGTAGAGATTCTATATGAAATTTCCCAAATGTCAATGTATTTTACATTGTTTTTGCTGCAGTAATTATAGCTTTATCCAAATTGCCAAATTTTTCGATGTATGTAGAACGTTCCAGGCGCAGGTCTGATATTTGTTTGATAATGTCATCTGTAGCATAAAATTTTTCAGCAGCATATTTAGAAATGTCCATGCCGTCAATCAAGAGCGGTACCTCCAGATTCCAGTATGTATCTTTATTCCACGTATTGGTTCCGCGGACTATACCGCGAATAATCGAAGACATTTCCGGTATTTCTACGCGTTGTACTTTACGTTTTAATAATTTTGTTCCGTCGGGTTTTTTCTCAATGATTTCTCCCAGTCCGCCGGTGTTTAATTGGTAACAGTGAACTTTGCCTTCGTGCCGTTTTACAAAATCGTAGAACCAATTTCCTTCGTAAGAGAAGTCTCCTATGATAAAAGGATTTGTACCTACTTCCCGTATCGATTCGCCTACACGTTTGGGGTCGCCTGCCGATGTTTCGATGGATTCGCCCAACATAAAAACGGCAGCCGCCTGCTCAGGGGTGAGTTTAACAGCAAGAGGTACCACGGTATGGCGGCGCGTGATAAAAATGACAATCAGTCCGTCAATATCAGCGACAGGGGGTAAATTGATACTGTTGGAAATGTACGGTTTAAGGTTTTCCCTCAGCATGATGCCTCGCCCGTTGCTTGTTAAGGTATCGTCTTCAAAATAAAGATTCCCTTCATAATCAATCATTACATTTTCAAAAATAGCATTGCGGGATATAGCTGCCTTATAAATTATCGGTTGGGTCAGGGGGTCGAGGCCTTCTGTTTTTAAATAAAATCCGCGTTCTGAGCCGAAAGCAGAGCCATCTTTTTTCAGAAATACTACATCGTCTTGTAATATTTCTATTCCTTCGCCGGCGTCGTTTAATCCATGTGTGTGACAGGTGTGCGTTGTTTTTCCTGTGCCGCTCATTCCGAAAATGAGCAGGCCAAATTTTTTGATTCGCCCGTCCACTCCTTTTGCTTTTAGTATTTTTGAACCTGCATGCAATCCCAGCATTCCTCTTTGTTTTGCGTTCCACATGGCCATTCGCAGAAAGCCTTTTTTGGATTCTCCGTAGTAGTCGCTTCCCAGTACAATGGTGGTGCTGATTTCAGGAAAAACCAAAATTTGCCGGTTACTTTCCTGCCACTCGGGAATGTAAACTATAAACTGCTTTGGTTCTCCTGTTGGTTTCGCAGGAAAGAGTGTTAGCCAGGTCATATAGGCGAGCCGTATCATTTCCGGCCTTTGAATGGAAACAAAGATAGTGCAATTTGGCGTAAATTCCCCATTATCGCCCATAGTACGGTTCACGCACACGAAAGGTGCGAGCTTTATATACTTTTCTACGGCTGTCAATGTGCCGGAAAGATTGTTCAGGATTTCTTTTTGTTGCGGGTTTGGAGTTTTTAGATTGACGGCGTCGCTTCCAGCGTAGACGGTTACCTTTGCACTTCGATTTTTGACGGTAGAGTGAACAACTATATTCCCGAATTTTGTGAATGAGGCGAACCGTTCTGCGTTATTTTGTAATGCCCAATCGGCAAAGCTGGTAACGTTGGGGGCATTTTTAATGTATTCGATGATTCGGTTTACTATATCAAATTCTTTTATAAAATATGGTTTCGCTTCTGCCATGGAGCATTCCTTTCTAAAAGAAATTGTGTTGCTGATATATTAAACTGAGTCCGGCAAAGAGTGCATTTCATGCAATGCAATAAATTTTATTCATTATAGGAAGTAAATGATATTAAGCAAACAAAAACTATATGCAGAAAAGGGATTGTTGAAGTGCATTGATATTTCTTAATACAGCGTGAAAATAAAAATTAAATTTCTTTGAAAGGCTTAATGAATCAAGTAAAATTGGGTAATCACAATAAAATCGGATTCTTAAATTATCCATAGTAAACATGTTTAAAAATAAGATATTACAGCGCTATCTTGTCAGGGAATGGTTGCGGACATTTGTGCCGTCGCTGGCATGTTTTGAGTTTCTGATCTTCCTGGGTTTTGCAATTCAACTTTTACACAAAGGATTGGATATTATCGCCCTTCGTGCAATCGTGCCGCATCTTTTTGTGCAGGCTTTTCCGTATTCGATACCGGCGGCTTTGCTTACTGCTACAGCAATGAATTACGGCAGGATGAGCGCTGATCATGAAATTATTGCTGTTCAGGCAAGCGGAATACATATTCTGAAAATAATTGTACCGGTGATTGTGATGGGGTGCATGTGCAGCATTGTAGCGGTGGTATTGGCGGCAGAGGTGTTGCCGCGATCCAGTTTTAAAATGATACAACTACAGGAAAGAGCCATTAATAGTATTCTGGCGGGGCGTCTGGCAAATTTTCAGAAAAAAATAGATTTGCACCCCTATCAGATTTATATAGGAAGTGTTGAAGATGGTGTCAATAAAGATATCGCCGTTATCAAGTATGTGGATGATTATGTTACGGATGTTATCCTTGCCGAGGAGGGCGCTATTAAAATTGACGAGGAGGATGATAAAATATTTTTAACGATGTATCGTGGAGAGTTTATAAAACCGAATTATAGCAGTGCGGGAGATGTGCCATCGCTTGGGGTGTTTAAAGAGACTACATTTGAAATTTCGTTGAAAGAGAAGAAACGGGAATCTTCTACAAGATATATGACAATCCTTCAACTCTTAAGACAGAATACCGGAATCAACACCGAGTTGAAAGGTATGGAGAAGACTCTGCCGAACAATAAGAAGAATAAGGAAGAATTATCAAAAGAGCTTACTGCCTACCAGCAGGAATTGAATGTTTTGTCCAAAAAACACAAGAAGCTTACGCTGGAATTGAAACGGTCAAACGAAAGTGTGGTCAGGCAAAAAGCAAAGATTGAAGGTCTGGAAAACGAAAGTAAGATAGCCAAAAATTATATTCTTGTTGCCAACGAGAATCTTGTTCAGGCAAAGAAAGAGATGAAGGATGACGATTCTAAAGAAGAGGCAGCAAAAAGGATTATGAAAATTAAGGAAAGTATTGAGAGGGAAAAACAAAGGATTTATGCCATTGAAAAAGATATCATGACTGCCAGGCAGATACGAGAGGACGAAATGGAGAAAATTGAATCATATTCACAAACACTTTCCGAGATAAATCAGCAGCGGGACGAATTGTCAAAAACCCTAGGCGCACACGAGAACGATCTGGCCATTGCTGCCAAAGAATATCTGATGAGAAAGAATGACATTTCCATACACAAGCGCCTTTCGCAGGCATTATCTTGTATCACCTTTGTTATTATTGGTGTTCCGCTTGGTATCATGCTGCGGAGCGGCCATCTTATGGTCGGGATTGGGGCAAGTTTTTTAGTAATCCTTTTCGTTTATTATCCGCTGGTGGTGACAGGGATTGTTTTGGCGGAAGATTTGGCATTTCCTGTAATGCCTGTAATATGGGGAGCGAATAGTATTCTTTTTATTGGCGGCGCGTATCTTTTCAGAAGGCTGTTGCTTAAATAAAGTTTCTGAAGTTGCGTAGCGTCTTGACTTTTAATGGAAATGAATTAGTATATTTTATAATACGTATTGATTTTCTGGGTTTTTTGTAAGCGGTCTTACATGCGCTATAACAGGCCAACCTTTGGAATAAATGTCGGAAGTAAATGGACGCGGACTATTCTGGTTTTGATCATAGCCAATGTCAGCGTTTTTATGCTGCAACTGCTTTTCTCAACGGTAAGTTCACAATGGTTGTTTCAATCAGTAAATATCCCGCCAAATGATCAGCAGGGGTACATAGCGATGCAGCCATGGTTTTACCCCGCCTCTGATAAATTTACAAAATTATTTTGGCTTTATCCCTCAGATGCAATCGGACATTTATGGTTGTGGCAATTTTTTACGTACATGTTTTTGCACAGCACAACCGACCCCTGGCATTTGATTTTTAATATGCTGGCGCTTTGGATGTTTGGCAGCGAGGTTGAAAAAACGCTTGGTACACGGCGTTTTCTGGCGCTTTATTTTACTGCAGGCATCTTTGCCGGGATATGTTGTTGCTTGTTTACGCCGTGGAATCCCATTGTCGGCGCATCGGGAGCAATCTTTGCCGTTGAAGTGGCCTTTGCCATGTACTACCCCAATAGTACGGTTATTTTTTACTTCTTTCCCATGAAAGCGAAGTACCTTGTTATGGCTTTTGCCGGAATTACGATTTTTAACTGTGTTGTTCCCAAGTCCGGTAATGTTGCTCACTTTGCACATCTGGGAGGCATAGTATATGGATTCTTGTTTGTGCGGTATTCTTATCGGGTAGTGGAATATCTCAAAAAGTGGGAGGTTCGTCAGCGGGAAAAAGAGATGGTGAAGGAACAGGAGCTGCGCTCCAAAGTGGATGATATTCTTGAGAAGGTGAACCGGCATGGCCTGCAAAATCTGACGCGCAAGGAACGTAACTTTTTGAAAAGCGCAAGCAGGAAGTATAAGAAGTATAAGGCATGAAGATATGCCGTATTTTTTGGGGATAATATAATGATTAAAATTGCGGTAAACGGCTCCTGTGGCAGGATGGGGGCGAGGATTGCGGCGCTTGTCTTTGAAAACCCGAAATTAAAGCTGGTGGCCGCGATAGAAAGACCGGGGCATCAGTTTCTTGGGAGAGATGTTGGCTCTGTCGCAGGATGCGGTGAAACAAATATCAAGATTACTTCGGTATTGGATGCGCAAGCAGACGTCCTGATTGATTTTTCATCACCGGAGTCTGCCGTTTCCATTGCGGAGATTTGTGCAAAGAAGAAGATTGGTTTGGTTGTGGGAACTACGGGATTAAATCAGAAACAGCTTGAAATAATCCAAAAACTGTCGCAACAAATTCCCTGTTTAATTTCCCCCAATATGAGCGTTGGTGTCAATGTAATGTTTGACCTTGTTGCGCAGGTAGCCAAAATGCTTGGGCAGGAATATGACATAGAAGTGTTGGAAACCCATCACCGATTCAAGAAAGATTCTCCCAGTGGTACGGCGATACGGATTGTAGAAAGGATTTGTGAGGCGACCGGCAGGGAGTTTGACAAAGACGTTGTGTATGGACGGCAAGGGATAATCGGCGAGAGGTCTATGAACCAGATAGGTGTTCACGCTATACGAAGCGGTGACGTTGTTGGTGAACATACGGTTGTTTTTGGCAGCTTGGGAGAACGCATAGAAATTACCCACAAGGCGCATACACGGGATACTTTTGTGCGCGGCGCTATTCGTGCGGCAATGTTTCTGGCACAGAAACCGCCGCGGATGTATCGTATGTCTGACGTATTAAGTGTTTGACCCCGGCATTGGGGAAACGTGTCGTACTAAGTATTCAGCCCCTGAATCATCGTAATCCCGGTTTGTAACGTCGAAGAACAAACGGGTACGTGTTGTCAGGGGTTTTATTTTACCGTTTTGGGATGAATTATGAGATTTGATAAGTTTACCGTAAAAGCGCAGGAAGCTGTACAGGAAGCGCAGGAACTTGCAGAATCAAAGAGGCAGCAGCAGATTATTGCCGCACATTTGCTGGAAGTGCTGCTGACCCAGGAGCAAGGCATTGTTGTGCCGCTTCTGAAAAAACTTGGTGTTGAGACAAACAGCGTTCTTGACAGGGTAATAGCTGCTGTAAATAAATTGCCGCAGATTAGCGGCTCAGGGGCTCCGGGACAGGCCTATATGAGCGCCGAACTGAGGGATACCTTTAATATGGCCTGGGAAGAAGCAGGCAAATTGAAAGATGAATATGTAAGCACGGAACATCTTTTGTTAGCTTTGGCGGGACAGAGAGGCACCAGCGCAGGGCGGATATTGAATGAAGCAGGCGTCCAAAAGGAAGCTATTTACACGGCATTGAAGGAGATACGGGGCAGTCAGAGGGTTACGGATCAAAATCCAGAAGAAAAATATCAGGCACTTGAACGATATAGTAAAGATTTAATAGAACTGGCCAGGAAAGGGAAATTAGACCCTGTTATCGGACGTGATGACGAGATAAGGCGTGTAATACAGGTATTGTCACGCAGAACGAAAAATAACCCGGTATTGATTGGCGAACCCGGTGTGGGAAAGACAGCCATCGTAGAAGGTCTGGCGCAGCGCATTGTGAATGGAGATGTTCCTGAAAGCCTTAAAAACAAGCGCGTCATGTCTCTGGATATGGGGGCTCTCATTGCAGGTACGAAATACAGGGGGGAGTTTGAAGACCGCCTTAAGGCGGTACTTAAAGATGTGAGCGAAAAAGAGGGTCAGATAATACTTTTTATCGATGAATTGCACACGGTTGTGGGTGCCGGTGCTGCGGAAGGCGCTATGGATGCGTCGAACCTGTTAAAACCGGCATTAGCCCGTGGTGAATTGCGCTGCGTGGGCGCCACTACTCTTGATGAATATCGAAAACATATAGAAAAAGATGCGGCGCTGGAAAGGCGTTTTCAGCCAGTGTATGTTGGCGAGCCGTCTGTTGAGGATACCATTGCAATTCTCAGAGGGTTGAAGGAACGATATGAATTGCATCACGGGGTACGCATTAAGGACACGGCGATCGTTGCCGCAGCCACGCTTTCAAACAGATATATATCAGATCGGTTTTTGCCTGACAAGGCCATTGACTTGATCGATGAGGCCGCCTCAAAGCTGAGAATTGAGATTGACAGTATGCCTGTCGAACTGGATGAGATTGAGCGTAAGATTATGCAACTGGAGATCGAGAGGGAGGCGCTTAAAAAGGAGAAAGATGAGGCGTCAAAACAGTTAATGGAGAAGATCGAAAAGCAACTGTCTGATTTGAGAGAAGACTCCGGGTCTCTCCGCACCAGATGGGAAAATGAGAAAACAATTATTAAGGAAATACAGGAGATTAATGCGAAAATCGATCACGCCCGCATAGAAGAACAAACAGCTCAAAGGGAAGGGAATTTAGGCAAGGTTGCCGAAATACGGTATGGACTTTTGAGAGAATGTGAACAGAAACTAAAGCAAAAACACAAGGAACTGCAGGAACTGCAAAAGGATAAATCACTGCTTAACGAGGAGGTTGATGCGGATGATATTGCCGTGGTTGTGTCAAAGTGGACGGGGATTCCTGTTACGCGTATGCTGGAAGGCGAGAAGGAAAAACTGCTGAAAATGGAAGACAGGCTCAAAGAGCGGGTTGTCGGGCAGGAAGAAGCGGTAAGGGCTGTATCGAATGGAATTCGGCGCGCCCGCGCCGGGCTTCAGGACGTCAATCGTCCCATAGGCGTATTTCTTTTTCTTGGCCCCACAGGAGTCGGTAAAACTGAGCTTTGTAAGGCGCTGGCAGCATTTTTGTTTGACAACGAGAATGCAATGGTGCGCATTGATATGTCGGAATTTATGGAACAGCATTCTGTCGCACGACTTATTGGAGCGCCTCCCGGCTACGTCGGCTATGAAGAGGGGGGGCGTCTTACCGAGTCTATCCGGAGACGTCCGTATTCGGTAATTCTGTTTGATGAAATTGAAAAGGCACACAGGGACGTGTTTAACATATTGTTGCAGGTATTCGATGACGGCCGTTTGACGGATGGACATGGTCGAACCGTTGATTTTAAAAATACCATTATCGTGATGACGTCCAATATAGCAAGTCAGTGGATACAGGATCTCACCGGTCCGGAAAATGAGGAGGAACTCAGAAACAGGGTTAAACAGGCGCTGAAGGAAGCTTTTCGTCCGGAATTTCTCAATCGTATCGATGAAAATATTATATTCCACGGTTTATCAAAAGAACTTATAAAGCAGGTTGCGGATATTCAAATAAAGGATTTGCAGAAGAGGCTTGCCAGGCACAATTTCCGGTTTACGGTTACCGACAGGGTTAAGGAAAAACTGGTGGAGGAGGGGTATGATCCGCATTTTGGCGCCAGACCGTTGAAACGAACGATTCAGCAGTTGATAGAAAATCCTCTTTCGACTGAAATCCTGGCGGGGAAGTTTTTGGATGGGACGGAGATCAGGGCTGATATGAAAAACGGGAAAGTAGTATTCGCATCCGGCGAATCAACCGCTGTGTAGAAAGGTATTGTTTCCCTGATAAATACATGAAAGCACAGGCTGGAAGCCTGTGAAAGAATTTTGAATTTACATGTGAATGGATTGATACTTTTTGATATTGGAGTGTGTGAATGAATAATCAAAAATTGAAATTCGTATGTCTTGCCTTCCTGTTTACCTTTTGTATGTTTTCAACAAATTCTCACGCAGGTGATAGCATCAAGAAGATAACTCTTTTGGAATTGAAGACGGTATTGGAGAGCAATAAAGGCAAGGTGGTGATTCTTGATCTCTGGGCAACCTGGTGTCCTCCTTGCCGGAAAGAGATACCGGGTTTCATCAATCTGTATAATAAATATCAGGGCAAAGGGGTTGAAATTCTGGGAATTGCTTTTGATGAAAATGGCTATAAGGCAGTTCCTCCCTTTATTGAAAAGATGGGAATCAACTATCCCGTTTATCTTGACGGCGGCGACATTGCTCCGGCGTATGATTTACAGGCGTATCCGACTACCGTTATTTACGGCAAGGACGGTAAAGAAGTTAACAAACACATTGGCTTCGTATCGGAAAAAGAATTTGATGATGAGATTGGCGAATTGTTAAAAAAGTAATCAACAATTTGGCTCACCGCAGAGATGAAAAGAACGCAGGGAAGTCACACGAACAGGGTGGATTACGGTGCAGGTTTTTTTGTGCCGAATCCACCAATACCCCTTTTACCTATTTCTCTCAGGCACAGTAATCACCTTCCAACCGTCCTCTTCCACTACTTGCGCATCAGGGTTGCGCAGGAGCTTCTTAAATTTTCCTTTACTCCTTCTTGCTGCCAGGGATGTGCCGGACACTACGGTAAATTCAAATGAGTCATTGTCAATGAGATTTCCTGAGGCATCTATGACTTTAACGCCGAAAGTGTATGCTCCCAATTCTATTGAAGAAGAAATAAGCAGATAATACTTATGCTGTCTTTCTTCTCCCGCTCTAAGGTAAGTTGGAATTTTCCTGGAATTAGTTGTTATCCCTTTCGGGTTCTTTACGTATATCTGAACATAATATGCATAATAAGAATTACTATTGTTTTTCTCTTCAACGGTAAATTTCAGAACACCGCCTTGTTCACATCCTAAAAGAGATTGCCAATCTTCTAAGCTCCTCATTTCTTGTATATAACCCGCTTTTCGCGCACAGAAGCCAGATGGCGTAATCCCCAAATACAGATCTTACCCTTAGTAACTTTGCGAAATCTTCCATTGATTGCATAACTTCCAGAGATTTTGATCCAATCGTCTCAGGATATGAATACCCGTTCGGTGGTTCATCAACTTTTATAAATCTTGTTTTTTTCTTACCATCTGAATCAGTATAAGAGTCGAACCATTTACCGAATTTAACCAACCCAAAGGAGGCAAGCGCACGATTAATATGCCTGTCGGGTTTTGCCATGTCAAATCCGATATTTCTCAAGGCCTCAGAGGTAATGGGAATACCCATTCCACTAAGCTTATATTTACTATCAGTGCTTCCAAGATGTAAAACCAGTTGTTTCTGGTCTGAATTATTTTCGTTTAATAAAGTATTAATAAAATTATCCAAACCACAATACTTATTGGAATAACGAATCAACTGTTTTGAAGTTTCGATAAGTCGGATTAAATTCGATTTGAGGCTTTGCGAATTAGCTCTTCGTATTACAAACCATGGATGAATTACATTTTCAACGTCAGATTCACTTAGGGATGCATAATAATCTAATGCAAAATTATGAAATAATGACTGTAGCTCCGGCAGTATCTTCTCGATTTTAGCCCAGTCAGTATTCGAAGATAAAATTGCTTTGACAACGCCCTCAAATACTTCGTTATCTGTCCATCGTTTACCTTTTTCACGATTTTCGGTAGTAACCCGTATAAAATTAATACCTCAATCCAGCGACAATTTTAAATCTTGACTTAAGAATTACCATGAAAAGGTTTCATTTACTGGGCAAAAGAGCTACGAATGCAAATTGACATATTTCACCTAAAAGGTGAAATTAATATTTCAAAAATACGTGTATTCTGGCTGGACACATGGTGATTTTTAATAATTATCGCTGGATTGAGGTTAATAATTTTCTCTTGCCAGCCTGGAATCCCACTGTTTAATTGTGCGCAAATCTTATCCCACAAATAAGCACAGTATTTATTTCTATCTTCTGGTATTTCCCTTTGAGCGGAGTTTTCCCCTTGATTTTGCTGTAGCGATAGGTGTTGTTATGTCTGTGCTCAAATGCAAGCGATTCATGCTGGAGCTCCACCATTGACGTCATCGTAACCTTGCCCAGAAACTTCTGGCGATAATGGTCGTTGAACTTCTCGACCACTCCGTTACGCCATGGTTCGGAAGGTGGGATAAACCACAGATTGACTCCATAGTGGAGACAAAGCCGAATAAGCGGTCCCATACTTCGTGGATGGGCTGGGCTTCCGAAGAAAGCCAGCTCGTTGTCTACCTGAAGATTTTCGGGAATGCCCATACGCTGCCAAATGGCATAAACAGCGGCCAAAACACTTTGCGCTGAACGAGAGCATATCGGCTCAATCCCACACCTATTGATCGCCATATCAATGGCATTCAGGCTGTAGAAGCGGGTTGTGCCAGTAAGATAACAGGGGCCTACAAAATCAAGCTGATGAGTTTGGTTGGGTTTCATCGCCGGAAGTTCCGGATATTTCTTACCCTTTGATTCATAACGCCCGGTACGCCGATGAGTCAACTCGCGACGACGCAAAATACGCCCAATGGTGCTAAGGGAGGGAATCGGTTGTACCGCCATGTCAATCATTTCCCATTGGATGGCCTGGTTACCGCAGAAAAGCCCCTTGTTGTACAGGCTCAACCGAACCATCTCCACGATGTCTTCTATTTCAGCAGTCGTGCGGTAGGGGCTGGAAAGTGGTCGCCGAGAATGTTCTTCACACCACGTGGGATCATTATGGGTATACCGTGACACCCATTTATACAACCATCGTGTTGTTTTGCCCAGTGAGGCACAGATACTTTCAGGAGCTTCCCCATCGAGATATCTCTGTACTGCATTTGCCCGTTCTTTCCGAATCTTCTTTATCATGAACACCTCCTAAAAAAATGAGGTGCCCATTATAAAGCAGGCTGTGGCTATTCGATTTTCAAAGATCGTTTACTGAACGATGTCGTGACCATTATTTTTGTGAACGATGTCCTGAACGTTGTCAATTAGCAAATAGTATTTTCAGTTGACATCTTCTTTTCACAACACTATGATTTCAGAGTGAATTCCTTCAATAATCTGAGTCAATGTAAAAAAATATTTACTCTGTACCTGCTGATATTGTTCGTAAGCTGCCTGATCGCTCCCTTTCTGAAATATCTATTTGATGCGATGGTTATATCGGGTTCCTTCATAAAAGAGCTGGTAAACTTTAAAGAGGGGAGCTACGATTTCGGAAGGGTTATGCGCCGTATTATTCTGGCAGTTGCGGCCATAGGTATTTATATATTCAGAAAACCGCTCAGAATTGGTTCCTTTGCAACTGTAGGTATAAAACACACCAGTGGATGGTGGGAACAACTGAGAATGGGTTTTTATATAAGTACGGGCATATTTATTCTCTATCTCGTTTTTCTCTGGGGGATAGGAATTAAAGTTGTAGATATAGATTTTAGGTCCGCAGGCGATCTCTTTGTTCAGCTTTTTAAAATATTGCTGATAGCGGGCATTGTTGCATGTATCGAAGAGGTTTTTTTCAGGGGATTCATATTCCAAAGTCTGCTGGCCGATATGCGGGCTGTGCCGGCTATATGCATCAGCAGCATATTCTATTCGCTGTTGCATTTCTTTAAGGCAAAATATTCCGTGTCGCCCGGTATTCAGCCGTTTGTAGGCTTTGCAGTAATATTTTATTCTTTTGAAAATATTGTCGTGAATATCAGTTCTATACTGCCTTCAGTCATTGGTCTTTTTCTTGTAGGTGTGGTGCTGTCTTATGCATGTTTGAGAACAAAATCGCTCTATTTTGCCATTGGACTTCATGCAGGCTGGGTATTTCTCATCAAGGCGAACAGGCTATTTCTTGACCATGCCGGAAAGGAATCGGGTTGGTTATACGGCGACAGCAAGGTGGTTACGGGCATACTTGGCTGGATTCTTCTGATGGTTACCTTAATTCTTGTGCGGTTTGTTACGGGAGATGTAAACAGTGGGAAAGACACTGCAAGAATTGGCTGAAAGTGTTGGGGGCACCGTCATCGGAAACCCTTCAATAGTAATCCATGGCGTCATGGGTATTGATGAAGCTCAGGAAGGATATATCACTTTTATATCGAACGAAAAGTATACAAATAAGATATATCAGACAAAGGCCTCGGCCGTAATCGTCTCGCCAAAATTGAAAAATGCAAAGGGAAATCTTCTTATATGTGAGAATCCGTATCTTGCATTTGCGAAAGTGGTAGAGCTCCTGATGTATAAAAAGCCGGCGCACGTTGAATGCATCGATAGTTCTGCAAGAATCTCCAAAACAGCGCTGATTGGCAAAGACGTTTCTATCCATGGGTATGTTTCTATCGGTGAAAACGTCCGCATTGGGAACCGGGTTGTTTTGTATCCCTGCGTTTATATCGGAGACAACGCCTCAATTGGCGACGATACGGTTATTTATCCGAATTGTGTAATATACAACGATACGGTGATCGGCAGGCGTGTCACTATTCACGGCAACACGGTAATCGGAAGCAGCGGTTTCGGCTATGCGCCGGACGGCCAGAGTTATTACAAAATACCGCAGGTTGGCATTGCGGTAATAGAAGACGATGTGGATATCGGCGCTAACACGACGATTAACCGCGCTGCACTGGGTGAAACGGTCATCAGGAAGGGGACGAAGATCGACAGTCAGGTGGTTATTTCTCACAATGTTGAAATTGGCGAGAACTCCCTGATTGTATCTCAGGTGGGGATTGCGGGTTCAGCCAAGATTGGAAAACATGTAACCCTTGCGGGCGGGGCTGGCGTTGTCGGCCACATCAGAATCGGGGATAACGTTACCGTCGGCGGATATTCCGGAGTGGCAAATGACCTCAAGGATAACGGAACTTATTTGGGGACTCCTGCGCTTCCAATCCAGCGCATGAGGAAGTGTTATGTGATTATTGAAAGACTGCCGGAAATGAGAGAACACATTAAAACCCTTGAAAAAAGAATAAGGCAATTAGAAGGGCGTGATAGCACTAAGTAAAGTTCCAATATGCAAACTCATAAATTTATTTAAGTAAGATTTTAAACCTAATGTTATGCCAAAGGTGATTCTATATGCATAAAGTAACCATTGATGAAGCAAAAGTACAATTGCCCGATTTAATCAAAGAAGCAATCTACGGAGAAGATGTTATTATAACTAAGGAAAATATACCGGTGGTAAAACTCATACCAGTTCCACGAGAGATACCAAAACCTCAGTTCGGAAATGCAAAGGGATTAATTACTATATCCGAAGATTTCGATGAGCCACTAGAGGATTTCAGAGATTATATGCAATGAAACTCTTGCTCGACACGCACAGTTCCTCTGGTTTATTATGGGTAGCCTTAAACTCAGTGAAAAAGCCCGTAAACTGATAGAGGATATAGGCAACGAAAAACTACTCAGCGTAGCAAGTCTTTGGGAAATGGCTATCAAAATAAGTCTTGGCAAGCTCAGTTTTGAAGAACCTTTTGCAGTACTTATTCCCCGGCAATTGAGACTGAATGGTATTGAATTACTTAACATTAAAACAGAACATGTCGCTACTATAGCGATATTACCTTTTCATCACCGTGACCCGTTTGACAGGCTACTGATTGCTCAATGTATGGTTGAAAGCATTCCAATTCTAAGCGCGGATGTAAATTTTGAGAGCTATCCTGTTGAAAGGCTTTGGTAATTACGAGCATTACAAAAAACCATGGAAAAACTTGGACTAATAGCTGGAAACGGTCGATTCCCTATATTATTTGCCAAAGGGGCGCGAGAGAACAAGGTTACCGTCATTGCGGTCGGTATATTCAATGAAACTTTACCGGAAATCGAACAATATGTGGATAAGTTGTATTGGGTAGGCGTTGCGCAGATAGGGAAACTGATTAAGATATTTAAGCAGGAACAGATAAACAAGGCGGTCATGGCCGGAGGACTCACAAAGACCAATATGTTCTCATCATTGAGGAACCTGAAATATCTGCCCGACCTGAGAACAATTAATCTGTTTTATAAAAATGTAAAGAAGAGGGACGACCACTCCCTGCTCGGCGCGGTTGCCGACGAACTGTTGAAAGACGGCATTGAACTGCAGGACTCCACGCTTTATGTCCCTCAATTGCTTGCTCAAAAAGGCGTGTTGACTAAGAAGCAACCTACGGAAAAGGAAATGGAAGATATCCGGTTCGGATGGCCTATTGCCAAGGAATTGGCAAGACTTGGAATAGGTCAATGTATTGTGGTAAAAGAAAAAGTGGTTGTGTCTGTGGAAGCGCTTGAAGGCACTGATGAGGCTATCCGCCGGGGTGGAAACCTTGGAAAAAGCGACATTGTAGTGATAAAGGTGAGCAAGCACGATTTTGACCCGCGGTTTGACATCCCTACCGTGGGACTCGAAACGATAAAAACATTAACGGAATCCTCGTCATCCGTACTGGCGCTTGAGGCAGAAAGGACACTTATTCTTGATGTCGAAGAAACCATCAAGGCTGCCGACAAAGCACATATAGCCATTATTGGGCTATAGCATGGTTAAAAGTTTTAAGTTGAAAGTTACAAGTTGTAAGAATCGATTACTGTTTTATGTGATATGAAGATTGTTCGAAAATGCTATATGGATTAGACCAAACAATTTTCAACTGACAATTTATAACGTATAACTATCCATGCAGAATACAACAACAATCGGTCTTATCGGAGCGACCTTTTTTATCGCCCTGACCCATACCGTAATGCCAAATCACTGGATGCCGTTTGTGCTTATAGGAAGAGGGCAAAGATGGAGTCTGACAAAAACCGTTTTTATTACTTCCATTGCAGGGTTGGGGCATTCCGTAGCAACGTGTATTTTAGGTTCTATTATCGCCCTGATTGGGCTTCGCATCTCAAAATATGCGGAGACAGTTGCAGAACCTATTGCGGCCTGTATCTTAATCATTCTGGGTATCGTATTCGTTGTTTTTGGAAGACTACGGCCGTGCAAACACGATCATAATCACATAAAATTATCTGATAAGGCAATCGTCATTTCGCTATTCATGATGCTCAGTTGTTCTCCCTGTGTAGCCGTCTTGCCCATATTCCTCGCTGCCAGCACCGTAAGCTGGGGTTCGCTTTCACTGCTTTCTGTAGTCCTGTCCGTAACTACCGTTTCGAGTATGGTAGGACTGACTATTCTGGCATACAACGGTGTGAGAAAGATAAACCTTTGTGCTATTGAACACTACGAAAGAGAAATTATCGGCGGGATACTGTCACTGTTAGGAATCATCTTTATCATAATACATTGACCATGCCTGCCTAAAAGAGCGGGCGAAACATCAATTTGGCAGAGTAGCAAGTGGAATATTTATTACCAAATGGTTTTTACATTGGGAAGTCTTTGAAGGAATTCATCCTTAGTAATTATTGGAATGTTAAGATATTTTGCTGTTGA
>Ga0233425_10000978_pt1 | contig 68362 bp, 60 predicted proteins | sample Watercolumn_Towu_2_FD_181712 | JGI IMG/M metagenome (GOLD analysis project Ga0233425, IMG submission 181712) | Freshwater microbial communities from Lake Towuti, South Sulawesi, Indonesia - Watercolumn_Towuti2014_140_MG | ecosystem: Environmental > Aquatic > Freshwater > Lake | place...
CGCGCCGAGCCGTGCGTCGCTGGTGTGCGCGGCGAGAATTTGCGTCCCGGCATAGACACTGTTCGTCGTACCGTTGCCGACGACAAGTTGGTGTGTCGGAATCGTCGTCCCGATGCCGACGTTGCCGTCGTTTTTTATAAACATTGCATTTGTTGCCTGACTCGGGCCGACGCGGAAAGCAAAACCGCCCGTTGAAACCATATTATCAAATAAAATGTCGCCGGTTTGCACCAGGTCAGAACCATATATCCTTAACATTGGATTACTGCCACCATTGCGCTGAAACCTCGCAAGTTCGGCCCCAGTTGTATAAACATGCAAAGCAGACTGCGGATTCGTCGTCCCGATGCCGACGTTGCCAGTAATGAAATCAATCGAAAAACGATCGGCAGAGGCTCCCTCGTCCCGTATTACATAGTCATAATTTCTCCCCGATATGTCAGCCCCACCATATACGGTTCCCATCGACCAGGTGCGAGAATTTGAGCCGTTACCTGTCGTCACTCTCACTAAAGCATCGGCTTGATAGGTGTTGGAGCCGATGTCCAAAATTGTCTGCGGTGATGTGTTTCCAATTCCGACCTTCCCATTATCCAAAACACTTAACCGCGGCGTATTCGCGGAATCGGCAACCACGAATGCCTGCCCGGTGCCAGTGCCGGTGCCAGTGATGGAGAGCTTGCCCCAGGGCGTCGTGGTGCCAATGCCGACGTTGCCGGTATTGGTTATCGTGAGACGGCTCCCCACACCTTCCTGCAGGATGTCGAGGTTTCCGTCGGTGATCGTGCCTGCGCCGAACGACCATGCCTGCGTGTTGTCGTTGGCGGTAATGCGCGCATCGCCGGTGTTATTTACATGGAGACCGAACAGTCCGGAGAGGGTAAGTTTCGGCGTAATGCCGGGGAATAATTCCATCGGACTCGTCGTCCCGATACCGACGTTGCCGTTGTCTTGGATGACAAAGCGAGGGGTGTTGGCGCTGTCGGCGACGGCGAACGCGAGGCCAGTACCGGTGCCTGCGCCGGTGATTGAAAGCTTGCCCCACGGGGTGGTCGTGCCGATGCCGACGTTCGTCCCACTGAACACAAAACCCGTACCGCTCGTAATCCGCGTCCCGTCGAAGTAGGTGACACCGTTCGTCACTTGGGTGCCCGTGGCAGTGCCGCCGTTGGCGACGGGGAGAATACCCGAGAGGTAATTCATGCCAATGCTCGTCGTCGCGACGACCTGGCCGGAGCCGTTGGTGGAGAGGAGCGCCGAGGTGAGCGACGTGAACCAGGTGCCGGTACCGGAGAGGGTCGCGAGGGTGGAGGAGGCGTTGGCGAAGGTGTTGAGCGCGCTCCAGCTGTTTGTGGTCGTCGTCGAGAACGCGGTGCTGAAGATGCCGGTCGACGAGTTGTATGCGAGCGGGTAGACGGCGGAGAGCGAGGAGCTTGCGATCTTATTGTTGAACAGCGACCAATCGACTGACGAGAGATAGCCGTTCGTCGAGCCGTTGGCCTGTGCGATCGAGACGGCACCGCCTGCATACGAGAGGGGAGCGGAGAACGTGGTGGTGGCCGTCCACGTCGGCACGCCGTTGAGATATGCGAGCACCTGGCCAGGCGTGCCGGCGGACGTGGTGGCGACAGCGCCCGTGCCGTTGCCGTAGGGAATTGCGCCAGCGGCGATTGCGCTCCAGCCGATACCGCCGTTCGTGACAGGAAGAATACCACTGACATCGCCCGCAAGATTGACGACGGCAGTCGAAAGCACGCCGGCCGTCGCCTTGAGAAAGCCGGAGAGTGACGTAGCAAGCGTGCCGAGATTCGGCGCACTGGCGAGTGTGCCGATCGTGCTGGTCGCGTTGATGCGCGCGTCGGCGCGGGTGTTGGTGAAATAGAGATTGGAGCCTTCTGCAAGCGCCGTGGTTGTTGTGCCCGCGATGACAGAGGCGACGCGGTTGTTCGTGAAATAGAGGTTGCTGCCTTCAGCAAGCGCCGTGGTCGTCGTCGCGGCAAGATCAGCGGCGAAAAGGTTAGTCGCGTAGTACCGATTACTCGCACCTTGCGCAAGATTGTCGGTCGTCTTGGTGCCGAGCCAGTAGTCGCTCGATGTGGTCGAGTGGAAATTGTTCTGCATCTTCCAGTAGTCGGTGGAAGACGTCGAGAAGAACGAGCGGTTCGACTTCCACGCGTCGGCCGACGTCGTGGAGAATCCGGCAGCGACGAGCTGCGCAGCGGAGAAGCCGCCAAGCGTGCCGCTCCAGTCGCCGGCAGTCGAGAGCGAGATGGTGTTCCCGCCGCGCGAGAGCGGCGCGTTGAAGGTGAGCGGGACTTCATAGTCGGTGCCGGCAACGGCCGATTGCACGCCGCCCGTGCCGTTGCCCTTGAGCAACCCCGAGAGCGTCGTTGATCCCGTGCCGCCGTATGCTGCACCGATCGTCGCGCCGTTCCAGGTGCCGCTGGTGATGGTGCCGACTGATGCGAGATTGGCGAGCGTGGTGACGGTGGCTAGGGAAGTGGTTGCTGCCAACCGAGCATCGAAACGGCTGTTTGTCCAGTACAGGTTCGATCCTTCTGCGAGCGCGGTAGTTGTCGTTCCTGCGATGACAGAGGCGACGCGGTTGTTCGTGAAATAGAGGTTGCTGCCTTCTGCGACGTTGGTGGTGAGGAGGCCCAGCGACGACGTGGCGAGCTGCTGCCATGCGCCACCAGCGAATGAGCCTAACAGTATTCCTGCGGCCGACGGATTACCAATGCCGGTGCCGCCACTGCTTGCAGAGAGGGGAGTCCCAAGCGAGAGCGAGCCGAACGCCGCGACGGTCGACGACGCGTAGGTGGCGGTGAGATTGGTGGTCGACGCGTTCGTGATCGTGAGGCGGCCCGCCGTCTTGTCGAAGGTAAACGCGGCGTTTCCGCCAAACGAGCCCGCGTCGTTGAATTGCACCTGCGTGTTGAGACCGCCGACGGCGCCGCCTCCACCGCCCTGGTCGGCGGCGCAGACGACAGCGCCGAGCGCGTCAGTCGTGAGCTTGCCGCCGTTGCCGTATGCGGAGCAGTCGGTCGATGCGAGCTTGAGGCCGGAGAGAGTGGAAGTCGCCGATGCGGTGAAGTTCGTGACTGCCAGGTTCGTAGTCGTGGCGTTTGAGGATGACGCGTTGGTCGCGGTGATCGTATTCGACGTGAGATCACTGATCGTGGCGAGAGCACTGTTGATAGTGTTGGTGATCGTGCCGGTGATGTAATTGGCGCCTATGCTCGTGGTAGCGACGAGGCGGCCTGTGGCGTCAGTCGCCAAGAGGGAGTGCGCGAGCGACGTGAACCAAGGCGCACTCGTGAACGTGGCGAGCGAGGTCGAGGCGTTGGCAAAGGACTGCAAGCCCGTCCATACGTTCGCATTCGCCAGATTGAGGGCGACGGTGCGAGCCGCGCCGCCGTTGTACGCGCCTGAGAAGGTGAGTGAAGTGTTTCCCGCCGTGAGATCGGAAAGATTGCCGCCGAGCGTCACGCCAGAGATGGTGTTGGCGGCAAGGTAATTGATGCCGATTGTCGTCGTTGCCATCGGGTTGCCGGCGGCATCGAAGGCGAAGATGCTCGAAGGTGTGCCTTTGATGAGATTCCAGCCGACGGTGGAGGTGGCGACGACGCGGCCGGTCTGGTCTGCGGCAAGCAGTGAGTGCGATAGCGACGAAATGGCGAGTTGCGAAGTCGTCGCGTTCGTCGTCGTGAGGTCGGTGATGTTTGAACTGCTGGCGTTTGTCGAAGCGATGGTGACGGAGGCGAAGGTCGCTGCGCCGGACACATTGAGCGCGCCCGCCGAAAGCGCATCGAACGAGCCGCTGCTTGCGTTGGTGATGCTGCCGCCCGTGATGACAGGCGCGGTAAGCGCAGTGTTGGCAGGTACGCTGCCTATCATCGTGCCGTTCGTCGTGGGGACGTAGGTGAAGCGCGGCGGGATGTAGGATGCGCTGTTGGCGATCGGCGATGCCACGTACGCATCGAACGAACGCAGGAAGGTCGAAAATTGAGAGAGGAATGGCGCAAGGTTAGCGGTTTGCACCCCCAGGACGCGACCGTTCCGTTGTTCGGTCGCGTCCTGGGGGGACAGGGTACTACTTGCGGTGAAGGCCACGGCAGCTTCCCCCGAGACACGCGGCGCCCCCGTGGACACCGTCGCAATCGGAGCGGCCTGCGAGGCAGCCGTCCCGGCTTCCTCGCCACCCTCCGCATCCGCCGCGACGAACGGCGCCGCGTCAGCGGCCTCCACCACCGTTAGAGCCGCGGGGGGGGGGTGGCCGCTACGAAGCCGTTCCCCGGCAGTCCCCACTGCGCGAAGAACGAGAGTGCGGCAATTGCCCCTGCAGCAAGCGCGATGAATGCAGGCATATAGCACGCATTGTAGCAGCATTCATGCGGGGGGGGGGGCAAGATATGCGCCGGTGTGGACGGGGATAACGGCGAGCGGGTTCCCTCACAGTAGGACGAAACGGAAGAGCGTGGATACGTCAGACGACTGGATGCAGGCGGCGCGATGGCATCCTCTTTCTCGATTGCTAACGGTCGCCGCGTCTCCGCTTTCCCCGGAGAGACGTGGAGTGTCATGCAAGATGTGTGTTAATGTGCTTGAGGTTCTGGAAGAAGATGGCGGGAGTCATGCGAAGAGGTGCCGAAAGGCGCCTCTTCGCATGACTCCCGATGCCCTTTTGGGAGTTTTGTTATTCACAGTATCATGCACGCATGGCACTCTTCACCGGCAGGGGCGACGGCGGTACGACGAAGCTTTTCGACAGTCCGCAGGGCGTGCGCGTGTCGAAATCATCGCCGCTATTCGAGGCGCTCGGCATGCTCGACGAACTGAACGCCACGACGGGCTGGTGCGCCGTCGGCGCAGGTGATTTGGCGGTGGGGGAGCGGCGCGCCGACGACATATTGCGCGAGGTGCAAGACCACCTGTTTACCTTGCAGGCGGAAGTGGCGGGAAGCCCGCAGAGGATTCCGCAGGCGAGCGTCGAAGCGATGGGGAACCTCATCGGTGCAATCGAAGCACTCCTGCCCGAAACGACAACCTTTCTTATTTTGGGCGACACCGAACGCTCAGCGCGCTTTGATATGGCGCGCACCGTTGCGCGGCGCGTGGAGCGGCGGCTGGTGACGCTCGCCGAAAGCGGCGAGCGCGACATTTCCGCACCGGCGTGCGCCTATGCCAACCGCCTGTCGTCGCTGTTTTATGCACTGGCGCGTATTGCAAATAAGACAGAGGCGGCCGCGGAGCGGCCGCCGCAGTACCGCGTATGATCCGTCGCTACCTGCCGCACGATACACAACAGATGGCGCTCTGGTACGAGCGCTACCTATCGCCGATAGCGCTCGTGGCCGGTTTCATTCTCGACACGCTCTACCTCACGCGTCGCGTCGACCTGTGGCAGACGAATGCGCTCCTGTTCTCGTACCTGGTGCTCGCGGCGCTCGGCATCACGCTCATCAACATACTGGAGACGGGGCGCATCCGTCATCCGCGGATGATCACGATGTTCCCGCTCATCCCGGTCGTCGTACAGTTCGCGTTCGGCGGCCTCTTCAGCGGCTATCTGTCGCTGTACAGCCGCAGTGCCTCGCTTGCCGTCAGCTGGCTGTTCGTACTTGCGCTTGCGTTTCTATTGATCGGCAATGAACGGTTTACGCGCCTGTATGTACGCTTTCCGTTCCAGGTCGGCATCTATTTCGCTGCACTGTTCTCGTTCTTCATATTCTTCCTGCCGGTCGTGTTCAAGGAGATCGGCATGCTGGTATTCCTCGCAAGCGGTGCGGTAAGTATTGCGGTAATCGCGCTCTTGCTCGCGGCGTCGCGCCTGCTTGCGCCGGGAATCGCGCGCACCGACTGGCTGCGGGCGATCGGTGCGGTGGCGGTCGTGTATGCGGTCATCAACGGCCTGTACTTCGCCGACATCATCCCGCCCCTGCCCTTGTCGCTGAAAGACGCAGGCGTGTACCATTCGGTGGAACGGCAGCCGGACGGTTCGTATCTCCTGACCGCAGAGCCGCGTGCATGGTACGAAGAATACCTGCGCTATGAGACGACGTATCATCAGGGTGCCACGTCGAGTGCCCCGGTCTATGTGTGGAGCACTGTCTTTGCGCCGACGGGACTTTCGACCACCATCAAGCACCAGTGGCAGCGGTATGACGAGGCGGCACGGATATGGATGACGACTGACTCGGTGTCGTTTCCCATCACCGGCGGTCGCGACGGCGGCTATCGCGGCTACACTGCCAAGGCGGGCGTCTCGCCGGGGCGCTGGCGGGTGAACGTCTTGGCAGAGGGGGGCAAGCTCATCACCCGTATCGGATTCACGGTCGTCGCGGCTGATGCGCCGCACAGCGTGGTGGAGGTGGTGCGATAATCCCATCGCCGATATACGCGTTCCACATACTGGTTTGATATATCAAACCAGTAGCGGATTCTATCCGATCAGCGCTGGTGAGAAACGGAAGGAGTTTGTCGAGGACGCTATAACATCTCGCATTCCGGGGCGTTTTCTGCTATAAATCGCTTGTTTGATGGCGGCCGTAGCTCAACGGTAGAGTTCCTGGTTGTGGTCCAGGCGGTTGTGGGTTCGAGTCCCACCGGTCGCCCCAAAATAGGCCCCTATTTTGGGGCGACCGAGCGAAGCGCCTTCGCGCTTCGCGGGTGGGACTCGAAAGGCGCAGCGATGTCGCGCGCACCAGCGCGCGACCGCGAGCCGGGGTGAGACGGGGGCGGGGCCCCGTCGCAAGGCCGGAGGCGCGACGGCGCCGAGGAGGGGTCGCGCAAAATCGCACCAGCGATTTATGCGTGATGCGGAAATCCGAGCGCGACGGCGCGAGGATTATCTGTGACCGAGTCCCACCGGTCGCCCCGGTTATCGTACATTCGTCACCCGTTGCGATAGGTGTCGCGTCACGACATAAAGTACGACGAGCGCGACGACGCTGAGCGTGATGCCCGCAAGGGGCGAAAGCAGCTCGATACTGTTTCTCCAGTAAAACCCGACTGCGATAAGCAGCAACACCCACGTCGTCGCGCCGATCGTGTTGAATAGCATAAAGCGGTGGAACGGCACGCGCGCGACGCCAGCTGCCAGCAGGGTGGCAACGGCGAGTCCGAAGCCCATCGTAAGCTTTGAGGAAAAAAGTATCCGACCGTCCCACCGTCCGAAAAGATCCTCGATGCGTTCGAGGTGCGCGCGCGAGACGCCCGCAAGCGACCCCCATTTCTCGACGAGTGTCCGCGTGCCGAAGCGCCCGAGCGCGTACCAGCAGATATCCGAGCCGACATCGGCGGCCAAGAGCACGAGATACAGCGGCCAGAACGAGACGAGCCCGAGCGCAAGCATCGCCCCGCCGGTAAGCATCGCCACCGTACCCTCGAAGAAGCACGCGAGGAAGAGGATCACGTAGCGTGACGAATCCAGGAAGGCGAGGATGCCGACGATCGTCATGGGTTCAGTATACGCGGTTTCTAGGCAGTGTTCACATAAGCGCGTCTGATCAAAACGCCAGGATTTCGTGCTAACAACACCTGGCTGGAGACCGAAGCGACGCGGGCATCGTTGAGGTCGAAGCGCCGTGTTGCAGCCGAAATCCTGGCGTTTTGGCAGGCGAGCAGAAACCTGTCTTTTTCGTTTGCGTCGATTATGTGAACGCTACCTAGTGTTGCGGTGTTATCATGTGCGTAATGGAAGATCAGGAACTGCGGGACCGTCTGACAGCACTGGAACAGAAGGTGGACGCCGCACAGCGCGCGGCTGAACAGTCGCGACAGTATCTCGTATGGCTTGTCATCGGGTCCCTTGCGGTATTCGTACTGCCCTTGATCGGACTTCTGTTTGCTGTCCCCGCATTCTTGTCCACGTTCGACGCACTATCCCAGCTGTAGGGAGATGGTCCGCGATGATACACTGTGTGTATTATCGGCTTCACCACTTTGTATGGACCAGGCATCGGTAGACAGCATTATCAAGGCAACCCACAAGCTGCGCACTGTGCTGACGGCGGTGTTCGTCATCCTTGCGTTGTTTCTCTTCGTCGCGACCGTAAGCGCCATCAAAAGCTACCGGCTCATCGGCAGCGGCGTCTCGGCGACGAATACCATTACGGTGTCGGGGCAGGGTGAAGTGTTCGCCGTGCCGGATACCGGCGAGTTCACGGTGACCATCCAGGAAGAGGCGAAGGATGTCGCTGCCGCGCAAGACGCGATGGCGAAGAAGGCGAACGCAGTCATCGCCTACCTCAAGGGTGCGGGTGTCGAAGAGAAAGACATCAAGACGACCGATTACAGCATCTCGCCGCGCTATGAGTGGAGGCAGCCGGGCGCCGCTTCCGGCGGCTACTACCCGCCGTCTGGCACGCAGACCTTGATCGGCTTCACTGCCGCCGAGACATTGAGCGTGAAGGTGCGCGATACCGAGAAAGCAGGAGAACTGCTCTCAGGCGTCGGCGGACTCGGGGCGTACCAGGTGAGCGGCCTGTCGTTCACGATAGACGACGAGGACGCACTGAAGGCCGAGGCGCGCGAAAAGGCCATCGAGGAGGCGCGCACGAAGGCAAAGCAGCTTGCCGGATCGTTAGGCGTATCGCTCGTGCGCATCGTCGGTTTCAGCGAGGGGGGTGTGGGGTACTACCCGGCGCCGCTGTATTCGGCGCGCGACGAGGTTGCCGTGGGCGGCGTCGCCATGGCCAAGGCGGCCGCGCCGGAAATCGCCGTCGGGCAGAACAAGATTACGTCGGACGTCTCGATTACGTTCGAGATTCAGTGATCGTGCATGGTTTCGATGCGAGAGGAGGCGCCCCGAAGGGGCGCCTCCTCCGTGGTATCCTCGTGTGCATGGCGACGAAGAAGCTGCAGGGACAGGCGGTGCGCGGCGCGGCGGTATTCAAGGTGCTTGCGGGGAACGCGCGTCTGCGGATACTGCAGCTTCTCTTGCGCGAACGTCGCGCGATGGCGGTGGGGGAGATCGCCGAGGCGCTCGATATGACGGAATCGGCGGTGAGTCATCAGCTGCGGATCCTCTTCGACGCCGGCGCGGTGGGGGGTGACATCGACGGGCGCGTGGTGCGGTACTCATTCTTGTCCACCGGCCGCGCCCGCGTCTATCGCAAGGCGCTCAAGGCGGTGTAAGATTGAGACGTATGATATTAGAAGCACTGTTCGGGCAGGGAAGGCATCACGAGGATCCTGTCATGGAAGCGGCCCCGGCCGCACCCGAGGATGATGAACTGTCACAGGATAATATTCCAGAATCGAAGCGTCGCGAACGCGAGATGGAGGTACCGGAGTCGTTCGACCCGGAAGCGCTCCTGCAGGACGAGCGCATCGAGATACACGCGGCTCAACGCACAGAGCTCCTGAATCTTCTGATAAGCTACGGTGCGCGCTCGGCACGCGCCGAGGAGAAAGCGACGTTCGTCGCGATCGATCTCGAAAAAACGGGAAGCGGTACATCGCGCGGCGAGCACGAGGCCTTGAGCGCTCTCAAGGAGAAGCGGGGCTCGCGGCCGCACCATGGTTCTATACGCCCACTGCTGTACCTTGTCGGTGAGTACCTCGCAGGGCGCGACGGCTCTCCGTTAAAATTCGATGGGACCCGCAATGTCATGTTCAGTGCCCGTGACGATGTCATATTCTCCATCAAGGTCGAGAAAGATTGGGACAAGCCTCGCAACCCGGCAAAGTCAAAGATCATTATTGATGTGTGGGGGAAAGGGCATGGGCCGCTGATGTTCGACGACGAGACGCGCTTTATCACTGCGAAGGAATAGACGAGGGTCTTGCCCGCACACCAACCTTGGGTTCGTGGTCGCCGTAGAGTATCGGTTTACAAGCATACGACACCTGTCATTTGGCATGACCACGCGCCACGGTGATGCTGCCACAGAGGCAAACCCAAGGTTGGTGTGCGGGCTTGACTGTCGTGCGTCGCGGGGGTACGATGCTTGACATAAGCCCCGCAAGGGGTTTTTAGTTTGGCAGGATTTTGCGTTCGCTATCAACTACTAACTATCAACTAACAACTTCTCCCTATGGCCGGATTCGGACAGTACCTCAAAGACACGCGCAGCGAGCTCAACCACGTCGCGTGGCCGACACAGATGCAGACGATCGTCTACACGATTCTCGTGCTCGCCGTTTCCGCCGCCGTAGCGGCGTACCTCGGCATCTTCGATTACCTCTTCACCGGCACGGTGACGCGCCTCGTCGAGAACGCACCTGCGCAGCAGTCCGCGATGCAAACGACTCCGCTCGTTCCGGACGTATCGGTCGACACTGAAGGCGGCAAGGCGATCATCACGCCCGTCACCGAACCGAACGCGCAGTAATTAGCACTAGCATCATTTTTCGTATGGCAAAACAGACACACGGAGGGGAGCGTCAGTGGTACGCGGTGCACACGTACTCGGGCTACGAGGACGCCGTGGCGCGCAACCTCAAGCAGCGTATCGAATCGTTCGGCATGAATGATCATATCTTCAACGTCATCGTGCCGGTGGAGAAGAAGATAAAGATCAAGAATGGCCGCAAGACCGAAGTGAAGGAGAAGACCTTTCCGGGATACGTCTTGGTCGAGATGATCGCTTCTGACGAAGCATGGTCGGTCGTGCGCAACACGCCGCAGGTCACCGGGTTCGTCGGTACCGCTAATCAGGCCGTGCCGCTGGATCCGGTCGACGTGGAGAAGATCCTGAAGCGCACCGCAGGCGACACCGTACGTCACGCGATAGACCTCGCCGCAGGCGACGCCGTCATCATCATCGACGGCCCGTTCAAGGACTTGGAGGGCAAGGTCGGCGAGATAGACGAAGATCGCGGCAAAGTGAAAGTGCTCGTGCCCATGTTCGGACGCGAAACCCCTGTCGAGCTTGAAGCCGACCAGGTGCAGCGGGTGTAAACACCAAACATTACAATCTAACAGATACCAAACAATATCCGAGTAGCAGATATAGTATAAAACTTGAAATCCTCCGGATTTTTTGTTATTTGTTATCTGCTATCTGATACTTTTTGCGAAGCAACATTTATGGCAAAGGAAATCACCAAGGTAATTAAGCTCCAGATTCAGGCGGGTGCTGCCACACCTGCTCCGCCGGTGGGTACCGCTTTGGGCCCGGCGGGCGTCAACATTGCTGAGTTCGTCAAGCAGTTCAACGACCAGACGCGTCCGATGATGGGCACCATCGTGCCGGTCTTGATGAACGTCTACAAGGATCGCACCTTCGATTTCGTGGTCAAGAAGCCGCCGGCGTCGCGCCTCATCCTCAAGGCCGTCGGCAAGGACAAGGGTTCGGGCAAGCCGCACGCGACGAAGATCGCCAAGCTCTCCAAACAGCAGCTCGAAGCGGTCGCCGCGGAGAAGATGGAGGATCTCAACGCGCTCGATATCGACCACGCCAAGCGCATCATCGCGGGTACTGCTCGCAGTATGGGTGTGGAGGTGGAGTAGTAGATCCTAAAACTGAAAAACAAAACAGCGCAGCCCCGAAGGGGCTGCGCTGCGTTCAAGCTGCCGGTATGCTACGATGCCCGTATGAGTCTCCAGGATATACAGGAAAAAGCCGCGCCCGTACTGCGCTCGTACCATGTGCGGAAAGCGAGCGTGTTCGGCTCGGTGGCGCGCGGGGACGATACGCCCGAGAGCGATGTCGATCTGCTCGTCGAGTTCGGCGAGCCGATGGGTATGATCCAGTACGTGCGGTTTGTCGAGCAGCTCGAGCAGTCGCTACACAAGAAAGTCGATGTGGTAACGGAAAAAAGCATTAACAAGTTCATGCGCCCGCACATTCTACCCGATTTGAAAGTGATCTATGAAGCATGATGACGTGTACCTTCGGCAGATTCTGGATTGCGTGCGGAAGATTGAGACGTTCATTGCCGGCGTAACTGCCGCGACGTTCACGCGGGACGAGAAGACGCAGAGCGCGGTCATGATGCAGCTGATACTCATCGGTGAGCTCGCCAAGCGGGTGTCAGATGCTACGAAGCAGACGATCGACCTGCCGTGGAAGGAGGTGGCAGGTTTTCGCGACCAGGCGATCCATAATTACTTTGAGATCGATCTCGATATCGTGTGGCAGACCGTGCAGGCAGACGTGCCCGAATTGAAGGCGAAGATGGGCGGTGTGCTACGCTGATGATCCTGCCATGCCCAACGTCGCAACGATTATCCAGGAGCGGATAGCACAGGCGCTTGCACGGCAAGATATCACTGTCGAGCCGGGAACCGTCTCGCTTGAGTTTCCTGCTGACATTGCGCATGGCGACTACTCTTCGAATGTTGCGCTCGTCTACGCAAAGCAGGTCGGGGAGAATCCCCGCGCGCTGGCAGAAAGGATCGCCGGTGCAATGGTGCCCATTGCACCGGTGGCGAAGATCGAGATTGCCGGGCCTGGCTTCATCAACTTCACGCTTGCATCCGGCACGATAGCGACGACCGTGCAGACGGCGCGCAACCCTGGCTGGGCTACGGGCGATATGCTCGCGGGCGAAGAGATTCTGTTTGAGTACACGAGCCCCAATCTGTTCAAGCCGCTGCATATCGGGAACCTCGTCGGCAACATCGTGGGGGAATCGCTCGCGCGTCTCTTGGAGAACGAGGGCGCGTCGGTGCGGCGCCTCAACTATCCGTCCGACATCGGGCTCACCGTCGCCAAAGGCGTGTGGGGGCTCAAGAAGGCGGGCGCCGACCCGCGCGACATTGCCTCCTTAGGCACGGCGTATGTCGATGGCAATGCGGCATACGAAAATGACGAAGCGGCGAAAGCAGAGATTGACGCGATTAACAAAGCGCTATACGAAGACAGCGATGAGGAATTATCTCGGCTGCGTACGCTCGGCATCGAGACGTCGCGCAAGCACCTTGACGACATCTGCGAGAAGCTCGGCACCGTCTTCGACAAAGAGATATTCGAGAGCGAGGCGAGCCCGATAGGGAAGGAGATCGTCGAGAAAGGGCTCGAAGCAGGCGTGTTCGAGAAAAGCGACGGCGCGGTGGTGTTTCCGGAATCGCACTCGGGACTCCATACGCGCGTATTCCTCAATTCAGCTGGTCTTACCACCTACGAGGCGAAGGATCTCGGCAACTTCGAGCTCAAGCGCCGCGCGTATCCGGCATGGGCGCAAATGTTCTTCGTGACCGGCGTCGAGCAGCAGGAGTACTTCAAAGTGCTGATCGCGGCGATACGTGAAGTATTTCCCGCAGACGCGCAGAAGCGTATCGAACATGTGCGCACCGGCTTCCTCACGCTCACGACCGGCAAGATGTCATCGCGCCTCGGCAACGTGCTCACGGGCGAATCGCTGATCGCCGATCTGCGCGAGAGCGCGCACGAGCGCGCCGCAGAAAGCCGTGCCGACGACAAGGAGCGGCTGGCCGACATGATCGCGGTTGCGGCTCTCAAATTCGAGGTCTTGAAGCAGCAGAATGGCAAGAATATCGTCTTCGACAAGGAGCGGGCCCTCTCGCTCGAGGGCGACTCGGGGCCGTATCTCCAGTACACGCATGCACGCGCGAGTGCGATTCTGCAGAAGGCAGGAGAGCAGGGTGTCGAAGCAGCGACCAACTCGGAAGCCGCACCCAACGACGTGTCACGTCTGCTTGAGCGTTTTCCAGCGACCGTCGCCCGCGCAGCCCGCGAGCTCGAGCCGCACCATGTCGCGCAGTATCTCCTTGCGCTCTCCGGCGCGTTCAATAGTTGGTATGCACAGGAACAGTTCCTCGACGGCACGCCTGCCGCGGCGCACAAGGTCGCCATCACCGACGCTGTCCGCGCCACACTCGCGCGCGGCCTCCACCTCCTCGGCATCCCGGCGCCGGAGAAGATGTAAACACTGCCCATGTCAGCATTCACACACGCAGACCAGCAGCGCATATGGGATGAGGAACATGCTCGTCCGCAAGTGCTTTTGCAGATGGACGCACGCGAGGCTTCGAGTGGTGTTACGAAATTTATCGAGTTCCTTCAAAGGGTTGGTGTACCGCAGGGTGCGCGCGGCATCGAAATGGGGTGCGGAAAGGGGAGGAATGTTATATGGCTGGCCAGAAAAGGCTTTGAGATGTCCGGGTTCGACTTTTCACCGTCCGCAATAGCGGAAGCACGACGGCGCGTGCAGGAAGCAGGTGTCGATAAGACTCAATTTGTCGTGGCCGATGCGACGCAGCTGTGGCCGTACGAGAGTAATTCATTCGACTTCGCGATCAACTGTTTCGCGACCACTGACATTGAATCAGCGAAGGGCCGTGCGTTCGCTGTCAGCGAACTCTATCGGGTTCTCAAACCGGGCGGGCACCTACTCGCGTATCTTCTTTCTACTGACGACGAATTTCACAAAGAGATGATTACACGTTTTCCGTCCGAACAGCGCAATGCGTTCCATCACCCGACCGGTAAATTCGAGAAGACGTTCGACGAGGAGGAGTTGCGAGCCGTGTATCGGGACTTCGAGATTGTCAGGTGGGAGCGTGTTGAGAAGACGACCGTGTTCGGTCACAAGACCTACGCCTGCAAGCACTTTTGGCTTGTCCTGCAGAAAAAGTAGGGTGCATCCACCCGGCCTTACGGCCGGGCGTGCCTTCTGCTACGATGCGGCGATGAGCGATATCCGCTGCGCCCACTGCGAGATCCCGGCGATCAAAGAGCGCGAGATTGCGGGCGACGACCTTGTATGGGCATTCCCGACGAACATCCCCATCGTGCCGGGGCATGTGCTCGTGGCACCGCAGCGCTGCGTGGCGACGCTTGAAGAGATGACGCTGGACGAGGTACGTGCAATATTCGCGCTGCGCGAAAAGCTGAAGCAGGCGCTTGTCAAAGCGTTCGGTGCTACCGGATTCAACTACGCCTGGAACGAAGGGAAACTTGCCGGGCAATCGGTACCGCATTTCCATCTGCACATCCTCCCGCGCAAGGAAGGGGACACCGGTATCACCGAGTACGAACCGCGCAAGTTTCTCTATCGCCCCGGCGAGCGCGAGGCATCGCCCGAAGAAGAGTTGCGCGCGGTGTCCGCAGTGATAACGGCGGCTCTCAAAGACCTTGCCAATGAACAGTAAAAACAAGAGGCCGAGCGACTGAATGCTCGGCCTTCTTTCAATTTGTTGCGACGCCAATCGCGTCAGCGATCGTCGTGCCACCGCTTTTCGTGTTCTTCGCGCGTGCAGACCCTGCGCTTGCCGGCGCAGGTGAAGCTGCAAGCCGGCGTAGGGTCCCGTTCCTCTTCGATAACGAAGCTGGTCATGCAGCCGCATGCACATTCATGCAGGCCAGCCGCGGCATCAACCGCAACCCCGTCAGCTCGCGGATCATCCTTAAGGTGCTGTTCGGCCATTTCCCATCTCCCAAGTAGGATTGGTGTAAATATACTATGCTATACATATACACATATTGTCAATCATCAAAATTTCGCCCATTTGGCCCTTGTTTGCTACATTTATGCAATGACTGGCGGCGAGAAGAAGGTGAGTGACATGGCGAAGCGCGAGGAGCAGGTGCTCGCGTTCTGGAACGATGCCAAGATTTTCGAGAAGTCGCTTTCCAAAGACGCCCCGAAGGGGGACTTCGTCTTCTACGATGGGCCGCCGTTTGCGACCGGCCTGCCGCACTACGGTCACCTCCTGCAGAGCGCCATCAAGGACGCGATTCCGCGCTACAAGACAATGCGGGGCTATCGCGTGCCGCGGCAGTGGGGGTGGGATTGCCACGGCCTGCCGATAGAGAACATCGTCGAGAAGCAGCTTGGCACGAAGTCGAAGAAGGACATTGTGGCGATGGGCGTGAAGGCGTTCAACGACAAATGCCGTGAGCAGATATTCACCTTCATCCACGAGTGGGAGCGCATCATCCCGCGCTTCGGCCGCTGGGCTGACATGGAACACCCGTATCGCACGATGGATTTCTCCTACATGCAGAGCGAGTGGTGGGCGTTCAAGACACTCCACGAGAAGGGCTTTGTGTACGAGGACTACCGCTCGATGCACATCTGCCCGCGCTGCGAGACGACCCTTTCCCAGGGCGAGGTCGCGGAAGGGTATAAAGAAATAAAAGATCTGTCTGCGACGGTAAAGTTTGAACTGGTAGATGATCCTGGGACGTATTTGCTTGCGTGGACAACGACGCCGTGGACGCTGCCAGGGAATGTTGCCCTTGCTGTAAATCCTGATGAATACTATTTACTAATCACGGTGCCGGAAGGATTCAGTCACAAGGATTTTGGCCTGGCCCCAGATTTTCGTCCTGGTAAATACGTTTTTATGACAAAGAGAGGAGAGATGGACACATCCATCAACTCGCTTCCTCATAAACTCTATTGGTTGGCGAAAAGCAAACATGTTGAGTCGGTAGAGTATAAGGGTGCGGCATTGGTCGGGCGAGAATATAGACCCCTTTTCGACCACTATGCCAAAGACGAAAAGCTCAAGAACCGCGAGAACGGCTGGAAGGTGTACGCGGCGGATTTCGTCACGACCGATACGGGTACGGGCATCGTGCACATCGCACCGGCGTTCGGTGCCGATGACATGGCACTCGGCAAAAAGGAGAATCTACCGTTCGTGCAGCATGTGAAGATGGACGGCACGTTCATCGAAGGTGTATTCCCGGAACCTGTCGACCTCAAGCCACGCGCGAAGGACAAGCCCGAGGAGATCCGTGAGGCAGATCTGACGATCATTCGTGCGCTCGGCGACAAAGTATTTGCGACCGAAAAATACGAACATCCGTATCCGCATTGCTGGCGCTGCGACACGGCGCTTCTCAACTACGCGACGTCGTCGTGGTTCGTGGCGGTCGAGAAGATGAAGCCGACCTTGTTGGAGACGGCGAAGGGTATCAGCTGGTCGCCGGCACACATCAAAGAAGGGCGCTTCGGGCAGTGGCTCGAAGGTGCACGTGATTGGTCCATTTCTCGTCAGCGTTTCTGGGCCAATACGATTCCGGTGTGGCGCTGCGGCGCGCACCCCCAGGCATCCTCATCTGCATCGTTGCGGGGCCCCGGCGCCTCGGTCACCGTACCAGACAGTACGGCTTCCTCGTCGCCCTCCCCGCGCCTCGCATCTGAGGCGCCTGCGGGCGCGCGCGGAGGTTGTGGAAAAGATCAGGTGTTCGGTTCCGCCGCAGAATTAGAGAAGGCGAGCGGCACGAAGGTGGAAGACCTGCACAAGGAGTTCGTGGATGAGGTGAGCGTGCCGTGCGAGTGCGGTGGCACGGCGAGGCGCATCCCGGATGTCTTAGATACCTGGTTCGACTCCGGCTCCGTGCCGTTCGCGACGAAAGGGTACGGCGCAGAAGCAGTGGCGGCAGGTGAGAAGCTCACGCCGGCAGATTTCATCGGTGAAGCGCAGGATCAGTGCCGCGCATGGTTCTACTACCAGCACGTGCTCGCGGGCGGCCTGTTCGACAGTCTCGCGTTCAAGAACTGCGTCGTCACCGGTATCGTCTTGGCCGAAGATGGCAAGAAGATGAGCAAAAAACTCAACAACTACCCGGATCCGGTGATGATGATAGATAAGTACGGTGCCGACGCGATGCGCTTGTACATGCTCTCGTCACCGGTGGTGCGCGCGGAATCGCTGTCGTTCTCGGAAAAGGAAGTGGCGGATCTCTCGCGCAAAGTGTTCGGCCGCCTCGCCAATGTCTACGAGTTTTACGCGCTCTATGCATCTGACGCTATCAACTATCAACTATCAACTATCAACTCTCTGCATGTGCTGGATGCATGGATACTCGCACGGCTCATGGAGATGGCAGGGCAGGTGACGGCGGGTTTTGAACGCTACGCGATCGAGGAGGCAGCGCGGCCGTTTGATCGGTTTGTGGATGACCTGTCCACGTGGTATCTGCGCCGCTCACGCGACCGCATTAAGGGCGACGACACGGCTGACGCACAAGCCGCGCTCGCAACGACCGCGTATGTACTACGCGAGACGGCGAAACTGCTCGCGCCGTTTGCGCCATTCTTCGCCGAATGGCTCTGGCAGGAGATGAAGCACGCGGGCGACTCCGAGAGCGTGCATCTTACCGCCTGGAGCGAACCGTCGGAGCTGACAGCCGCGCAAGCGAGCGTAATAGCCGACATGCAAGCGGTACGCGGTGTCGTGTCGCTTGCGTTGGAACAGCGGGCCAAGGCGGGCATTCCCGTACGCCAGCCGCTTGCGCGCATGACGCTCACTATCGCACAGGCACAACTGCCGACGGAACACGCGCGCATCATCACCGACGAAGTGAACGTCAAAGAGCTAGTATTCATCGCGCACGAGGGCGCGGCAACGACCATCGAACTTGATACGACAATAACGCCGGAGCTGCGCGCCGAAGGCCAGGTGCGCGAAGTCGTCCGCGCCATCCAGCAAGCGCGCAAAGATGCCGGGCTCACTGCCGGGCAAGAGGCGAGCGCGACGGTCTCGTCGAACGATGCGGCGCTGTTGGCGGCAGCCGAAGCGGGGAAGGCAAGCATCATGGCCGCCACATCGCTCTCGGCGTTGTCGTCTGTGCCGGGCGAGGCGCCGCTGACTGTTACAATCGGGTAATGTACCAGAAGTACCATACCGACGCGGTCGTCTTGGGAAGCCGCGAGCAGGGCGAGACCGACCGCGCCGTGGCGCTCTATACGCGCGAGTTCGGGCTGGTGTGGGCGCGCGCTTCGGCGGTGCGAGCCGACTCCTCGAAAATGCGCTACGCGCTCACGCACTACACTCGCGCGCACGTTTCGCTCATCAAAGGCAAGCGCGGCTGGCGCGCGGCAGGTGCCGCGGCCCACGTAGTGGCGATAGGGAAAGGGGAAGCGGGTGTGCGGGCATTTGCGCGCGCGGGTGCCTTGGTGTTGCGGCTGGTTGCGGGCGAAGAACATAATGCGTACCTGTTCGATACGCTCGCCAGTGCGCACGAGGCGCTTTTTTCGGCAGAAGCGCCGCACGTTCCCGCCATCGAGCTCGTGTGCGTCGCGCGCATCCTCTACGCGCTCGGCTATCTCTCACCCGCAGCGGTCGGGTCGGCCATGTTCGCGCATACGGCCTACCACCCCGAAGCGTTGCCTGCCGAGGAATCGCACGACGAGCTGCTGCGCTCCATCAACCGCGCACTTGCAGAGACGCATCTCTAACCCGTCGCCTGCTCCGCCGCTTGTTGCTGTTGCTTTTCCCACGCGAGGAAGCCGGTGTACGCGACTACATTGGCGATGTCTGTGGCGCTTGCGCCGCGAGAGAGATCGTTGGCGGGTGCACGGAAACCCTGCACCAAAGGGCCGGTAGCGGTAAATCCGCCCATGCGCTCTGCCAGTTTGTAGGCGAGATTGCCGCTGTTGAGATCGGGGAAGACGAGAATGTTTGCATGACCAGCGACAGGGGAATCGGGCGCTTTGCGCGTGCCGACGTTTTCGTCGTAGGCGGCGTCAAACTGCATTTCCGCCGGCTCGATGGCGAGATCGGGCGCACTGTCGTGCGCGAGTTGTGCCGCTGCGCGCACGCGCTGCGCTTCTTCGTGGTCGGCGCTGCCGCGCGTGGAGAACGAGAGGAATGCGACGCGCGGCTCGATGCCCAGCGCCTGTGCTTTGCGCGCCGCCGCTACGCCCATCTGCGCTAACTGCTCGACAGTCGGTTTCGGATTGAAGCCGCAACCGACGAAGAAGAGCTGTTCGCTGCCACGGGTCATGATGAAGAAGTCCGACACGAACCCTTCTTTGTTTTCGGGCGTCTGTTCGCCGCCGATGACCTTGAGTGCTGGCCGTATCACATCGGCGGTGGTGCTGATATTGCCGCCGACATAACCGTCGGCGAGCCCGGCACGCACCATTGCTGCTGCGAGATAGTTGGTGCCGCCCAAGAGTGCCGCCGCTTCCTCGCGCGTCGGGGCGTCGGGCTTGCCTTGTCGCGCCTCGAGTACGATGTCTACCAGGCGCTCCCTCTCCTCACTGCTCATCGCAGCGAACGAGTCTGGCTTGAGGAGCGTGGGTTCGCGCAGACCTTTCTGGGTTATGAGCGTCACCGCATCGTGTATGCGCTGATCGGGTTCGCCGGTTGTCGGGTCTATCGTGTCGGTAAGCAGAATATGCGCCTGTGCTTCAGCCGCTTTTTCGTACAAGGTGTCGAGTATCTTCTTAGGTGTGCGCTCCATAGAGTCCATGTGTGCTGATATGTCTTCCATGCGCCGCATTGTATACTGCCCGTATCGTTCGTAAACACCTGCTATGCCTACCGACATCGCACCATTGCCCGAGACGCTTGCCCTGTACGAACAGGTGCCGCTGGGCACGCTCGCGGGCAAGGATGGTACGCCCTTTGCCTTTGTCGTCGGGCTTGACCGCGCGCTCGTCGACGATCTCCGCGCCAAGTCGCTCGACGAATCCGACGTCGCCCTACAACAGTTTACCTCCGATCACGCGCGCTTCGGCGAGGGGTCGTACGAGAAATGGTATGCCAAAGGGCGCACGCCGTTTGCACTCGTGGCGCCGTCGGGGGCGCTCGCCGCATGCGCGTTCTTCGGTCCGAAAGCGCTCGGGGAGAAGTCGCTCAAACACCTCTCCGAAGCAGAACGCGCCCTGCCCGTACCGGACGCGGGAGAGTGGCATACGCTTGCGTTCCGTTCGTATGCGCCGTTTCGCGGGCAAGGATTAATGAAGCCGTTTGTCCGTGCCGCGACCGCGGCGTATCTCGCGCGGCATCCGCAGGCGCGTTTGTGGGTCGCCATTCAGTCCGACAACGTCGCGAGTCGCGGGCTCGCCGAGGCGCTGGGGTTCGTCGAGGATGCGGCGCACTCCGTACCGGCGGAACATCATCTCGTGATGGTATATGAACCGTCGCGCGCATAACGCGCGTGGTATCATTTTTGAATGGACAACGAGCCGCTTGAGTTGCCGGACGCAGGCGATCATGAGAAGGAGAAGATAGAGCGTCTGCGCCGTGCGATGTATTCGCGGCAGCTGCAGTCGCGTCTTGATGTGCGACCGCGCCGCGAGCTGCAGCCGGAAAGGCCCGCGGTGGGGGAGGATTGGCGCCGCGTCGAGGAAGGTGCACCGGGTTCGCTCGTGGCGCCGCTTGGCATCAACATCGCGCGGCGGGTGCTCCAGGCGCTCCTCGTCCTCTCGGCGGTGTTCTTCATCGGCGCGGCAGCGTACTTCGGGTATTTCTTCGCGTTCGGCGGCGGTTCCTTGCGTGCGTCGTCGCAGAACATCGACATCGCCATCGGCGGCCCCTTGCAGATAGCCGGCGGCGAGAAGACGGAACTGCAGATCATCGTCACCAACCGCAATAACGTACCGCTACAGTTGGCCGACCTCGTCATCACCTACCCGGAGGGCACGCGCTCGCCGGTCGACCTCATATCCTCGCTGCCGAACCAGCGCATCTCACTGGGCGCCATCGAGCCGGGCGGACGACGGCAAGGCACGGTGACGGCCGTCTTTGCGGGCAACGCAGGCGACCATACGACCATCAAAGTCGAGCTTGAATACCGTCTCGGCAACTCTACCTCGATATTCGTCGCCGACAGCGACTACACCGCGCAATTCGGTTCCGCGCCGGTGTCGGTCGCGGTCGTCGGCAACACGCAGGCGATATCCGGTCAGCCGCTCCAGCTCAACGTCGTCGTCTCATCGAATGCGAGCGTTCCTGTGCGCGATGTCGTCCTGCGCGCCGACCTGCCGTTCGGGTTCAAGCTCACCGACGTGCGGCCTGCGCAGAGCGCGCCGGGCGCGTGGGCTCTGGGCGACCTCTCACCCGGGCAACGCATCAACCTGACGCTGGAGGGGACGCTGACCGGGCAGAGCGCGGAGGAGCGCATCTTCCGCTTCACAACCGGCACCGCCTCAAGCTCGAGCGCAACGTCGACCATCGGCACCGTCATGTCGACGGCCATGTTGAAGACGGAAATCGCCAAGCCGTTCCTCGATCTGGTTATGTCGGTGGAAGGGCAGGATGTCGGCAGCGGGATCATCGTTGCGCCCGGCGACAGCGTGACGGTCAATGTCGCGTATCAGAACAATCTCGATACCGAGATAACCAACGCGGTCATCGTGGGCCGGTTCGCAGGGCTCGAGATCGACGGCGCGACCGTGCGTACGTCGGATGGCTTCTACCGCTCGACCGACGGTTCGCTCTTGTGGGATCGTACGACGACCGCGGGCGACCTGGCGCGTATCGCGCCGGGCGGGCGCGGGACGCTGACGTTCACGTTCCAGGTGCCGAAGCTCGAGCTTCCGCCCGGGTCTGCCTTGCCGCATATCGACATCTCTCTCTCGGCCGCAGGCACGCGCGTAGGCGAATCGGGCGTGCCGCAAACCCTGCAGTCGACCGCACGCCAGCGGCTTGCGGTCGGCAGCGACGTCCAGCTGACCGCACAGGGCCTCTACTACGCATCGCCATTCGGCGCCGTGGGGCCCTTGCCGCCGCAGGCAGGGAAGGAGACGGCCTATGCACTGGTGTTCACCATCAAGAATACGACCAGCGAGATTACGGATGCGACCTTGACGGCGCAGCTGCCGCCCTACGTGCGCTGGATTGGTACGCGCAGCCCCGCATCGGAACAGGTGTCGCTCAACCAGGAGACAGGCATCATCACGTGGCATATCGGCACCATCGCCACCGGCACCGGCACGGGCAGTTCTACGCCGCGACAACTCGCGCTTGCCCTCGGCCTCACGCCGTCGACGAGCCAGATAGGCGAGCAGCCGGTTCTGGTGCGCAACATCACGCTCAAGGGCACCGACGCCGCGACCGGCGAGGTCATCAAGCGCACGACACGTCCCGATGTCACGACGAACCTCACGCAGATCGGCCGATCGTCTGACGCCGCCACGTCGGGTGTCGATCCGGGCTTCAACCCGGCGAGCGCCACGGTGCAGCCCGCGCAGGCGCAGCTTCCGCCTGCGCCCGAGTCCGCAACGACCACCCAGCCGGCGGCGCAGCAATAGCACCCGTGCGTGCGGTGTGGTACGCTCGGATGGTATGTTCGACGTCACGATGGAAAAGATAGTGTCGCTCGCCAAGCGTCGCGGGTTCATTTTCCCGGGTTCCGAGATTTACGGCGGCCTGGCCGGCACGTTCGATTACGGTCCGCTTGGCGTCGCCCTCAAGAACAACATCAAGAACCTCTGGTGGCGGATGTTCGTGGATGGCCGCGACGACATGTACGGTGTCGATGCCGCCATCCTCATGAACCCGAAGGCCTGGGAGGCCAGTGGTCACGTCTCGGGCTTCTCCGATCCGCTCGTCGAGTGCGCCAAGTGCAAGAAGCGTTTTCGCGCCGACCATGTGGGCGACGTGTGCCCCGAGTGCGGCGGCGCTTTCGGGCCGGTGCGACAGTTCAATATGATGTTCAAGACGCAGGTCGGCCCTATCGACGACGAAGGTGCGGTCACGTACCTGCGCCCCGAAACCGCCGGCGGTATCTTCGTCAATTTCAAGAATATCGTCGACACGATGCGGCCCAAGCTGCCGTTCGGCATCGGGCAGATAGGCAAGGCGTTCCGCAACGAGATCGCGCCGCGCGATTTCGTGTTCCGCTCGCGCGAGTTCGAGCAGATGGAGATCGAATATTTCGTACGGCCCGAAAGCTGGGAAACGGCATTTGAAGAATGGCGTGTGCAGGCACATGCGTTCATGGACGCTGCCGGTATCGACAAGGAGAAGGTGCACGAACTCGAGGTGGCGAAGGAGGATCTCGCGCACTACAGCAAGCGCACCATCGACTTCGAGTTCGATTTTCCATTTGGTCGCAAAGAATTGTACGGCCTCGCATATCGCACCGACTTCGACCTTTCGGCGCATGCCGCCGCCTCGGGGCAGTCGCTTACCATTCCCGACGAAGAAGGCCAGCCGCCCGTGACGCCGCACGTGATTGAGCCGTCGTTCGGCGTCGATCGTACCGTGCTGGCGGTCTTAGCCAGTGCCTACCGCGAAGACGAGCTCGGCGGCGAGCCGCGCACGTACCTGGCATTCCCGAAGGCCGTGGCGCCCGTGAAGGCCGCCGTGTTTCCGCTCCTCAAGAACAAGCCGGAACTGGTGGTGAAAGCGCGCGAGGTCTATGCGATGCTCAAGAAAGATACCCCACAGATCATGTGGGACGACAACGGCAACATCGGCAAGCGGTACCGTCGTCAGGACGAGATCGGCACGCCGTACTGCATCACCGTCGACTTCGACACGCTCGGCGAGAACGGCGCCGACCTCAAGGACACCGTCACCGTACGCGACCGCGACACGGGCGAGCAGCAGCGGGTGCAGATAGGGGAGTTGGCGGCGCTGCTGAAATAAACACATAGCAAAACGCGGGCCTCGGGCCCGCGTTTCTGTCAAAGGCGCAACGACGTGTCGTCAGATGCGGATGGGTTCCTTCTCCGCAGACGCTTGGTGCGTGGCGTGTGCGGCGGCAATCTCTTCGATTGACCGCGGCCTATACTCTGCCCGCACTATTCTGCCGTCTGGCAGTCTCTTCTCTGCATAGAGCCTGTACCGTGAGTCTTCTTCTATGCGGAGCGTCAAGGCGTCCGCTGCCGCATTCGCATAGTGGAAAGGTTAACGCGACGACGGACTTGGTCGGTTCACGCCGTTTTCGCTCTGTCAAAACATCGTCCATTGGAGGAATCCTTTCTGGGGCAAGTATATGCTTCTCTCGGCAAAGCGATAGAAGATTCCGCGGCGCCGGGGCCATATGCTACGATGCGGCTATGGCCGCACCGACCACATTTTCCATAACGACCGGCACCATCCTGCGCGCCGTCCTGCTTGTGGCGGGCGCGGGGCTTCTGTTCGTCCTGCGCAATCTGGTGCTCATCGTCGTCACCGCCGTCGTCATCGCCTCGGCGATAGAGCCGGGGGTCACCGCCTTGATGAAGCGCCGCCTATCGCGTACGCTCTCGGTCGCCGCCATCTATACCGCTATCATCACGGGCGTGCTCGTGCTGGTGTTCTTCTTCCTGCCGTCTCTGTTCGCCGATTTCGGGACATTCCTCTCATCCGTGCCGACATACCTCGAATCGCTCAACCGCTGGGGCATCCTCGATCAATACGCGCAGGTCTTGGGCGTCGAACAGCCGGTCTTGTCCTCGAGCGCCGACGTGCTCATCGCCGCGCGCGAAGCCCTCAATCTCGACGCGTTCGGCAGCGCATCCTCGGTCATCGCATTCGTCTTCGGCGGGATCTTCTCCAGCGTGCTCATCATCGTCCTCTCGTTCTATTTCGCGGTCGTCGAGACGGGCGTCGACGACTTCCTGCGGGTCGTCACGCCCAAGAAACGTCAGCACTATGTGCTGGGTCTCTGGCGGCGCTCGCAGCACAAGATAGGCCTGTGGATGCAGGGGCAGCTCTTGCTCGGCGTCCTCATCGGCGTGCTCACGTATCTGGGTCTCATGATCCTCTCGGTACCGCACGCGCTCGTCTTGGCGGTGATTGCGGGCCTCTTGGAGCTCATTCCAGTCTTCGGGCCGCCGCTTTCGGCCGTTCCGGCGGTCGCGGTCGCGTTTGTGACGGGCGGCCCGACACTCGGGCTCCTCACGGTCGCGCTCTACGTCATCATCCAACAGTTCGAGAACCACCTCATCTATCCGCTCGTCGTCACCCGCGTCGTCGGCGTGCCGCCGATACTGGTGATCGTGACCCTTATAGCGGGCGGGCAGCTGGCCGGGTTCCTCGGGATCCTCTTGTCGGTGCCGGTGGCGGCTGTGATACAGGAACTGGTGAACGATCTGGAGAGCGGGCGTCTCGTAGAGGAGGTGAAGGGATGACGGGTATGGGGAAGCCGCGCTACATAACGACCACGCTGCCCTATGTGAACGCCGATCCACACATCGGGTTCGCGCTGGAAATAGTGCAGGCCGACATCATTGCACGTGCGTGGGCGCTTGAGGGACACGACGTATTCTTCAACACCGGCACCGACGAGCACGGCGTCAAGATTCTGCGGAAAGCGCAGGAGCAGGGAACCGATCCGCAGGCGTACGTGGACGAATGGGCGGCGAAGTTCCGCGGGCTCAAGGAAAAGCTCGGTCTGTTCGACGACCTGCATTTCATCCGTACCACCGATCCGCACCATGAAGCGGCCGCGCAGGAGTTCTGGCGGCGCTGCGAGGCGGCGGGCGATATCTATAAGAAGACCTACCAGGTGAAGTATTGCGTCGGATGCGAACTGGAGAAGACCGACAGCGAACTGCAGAACGGACGTTGCCCGATACACCCCAATCTCGACATCGAGCTCATCGACGAGGAAAACTACTTCTTCCGTTTTTCAAAATACGAAAAGCCGCTCTTGGATCTCTATGCCCGTCGTCCCGACCTGGTCGTGCCGGACTACCGCTTCAACGAGATTCGGGCGTTCGTCGCGCGCGGGCTCGAGGACTTTTCCATCTCGCGGCTTGCGTCGAAGATGCCGTGGGGCGTGCCGGTGCCGGGCGATGAGGCGCAGGTGATGTATGTGTGGTTTGATGCGCTGGTCAACTACATCTCCACGCTCGGCTGGCCGGAAGATGAAGCGGCGTTCGCCGACTGGTGGGGCATCATCCCGTCGCCGAAGGCCCTGCAGGTGGCGGGCAAGGACAACCTGCGTCAGCAATCGGCCATGTGGCAGGCGATGCTCATTTCCGCCAACCTGCCCTCGACGCGGCAGATTCTCATACACGGATTCGTCACCAGCGGCGGGCAGAAGATGAGCAAGTCGCTCGGCAATGTCATCGACCCGTATGCGCTCGTCGCCGAGTACGGCACCGACGCCTTACGCTACTTCCTCGCGCGGCACATCCATCCATTCGAAGACTCCGACTTTACGCCGGAGCGATTCAAAGAGGCGTACAATGCCGACTTGGTAAACGGGCTCGGCAACCTGGTGGCGCGCGTGATGCGGCTTGCCGAGACGCACCTGCCTGAGCCGGTGCAAACGGGGAAGCTAGTGCTTGCGCCGCGCGTTGCCGAATTGCTCGATGAGTACCAATTCAATCGCGCGCTCGATGTGGTGTGGGAGAACATTCAATCGCTCGACACGCGCATCACCGACGAAAAGCCGTTTTCGGTGGTCAAAGAAAACCCGGAGGAGGGGCGGAAGATAATCGCCGCATGCGTGTCCGAGCTCGCTGTCGTCGCGGCAAATCTCGCGCCATTCATGCCCGACACCTCGCGCATCATCCTCGCCGCCATTTCGCAGAACAAGAAGCCGGAAAATCTGTTTCCGAGGAAAGAATAATGTATGACCCATGCTGCGTTCATTTGGGCGCTTGCTGCTACTTTTCTGTCGGGTATTCAAGTGTTTGCGCAGAAGGTCACCGCGCATGAACGGCGCGACTCGGCACTCAATGGCATTATCGGCTTTAGCCTGGCAGCGTTGATATCCGGGGCCGTGTTATTGGGTACTTCCGAATTGCCGCAGGGCTGGCCCATTATCGCCGGTATCTCCGTATGCGCAGGCATGATGCTGTGTCTGAGTTCGTACTTTCGAATCGAATCCTTGAAGAGCATCGACAGCGTGATTTATTTTCCGGTCAGTAAAGTACTGGGACCGCTCGTCGTTGTGGTCTTAGGTATCACTCTATTGCACGAGGAGTTGACGTTACTGCAGTTTTTTGGAGTCATATTCAGCATTTTCGTCCCGCTAATCCTCATATCTTCGACCGAAAAACATCGTCAAAAAAATCTGGCGCTGGGGTTGATGTTGCTTATCATCTCGACGCTTCTCGCCGCAGGTACGGCACCAATGCAAAAGGTAGTGACAAACCTGAGCGCCAACCTCTTCTTTCCTCTGTTCGTGTGGCTGACGACCGCAGCCATCGGGTCCCTAGCCTTGTACGCGATTCTAAGCAGGTCGAGACGGTCGGTCGAAATTGATAAGAAGGATCTAAAGCTCGGGGCACTTAATGGCGTATTTCAATTTGCGTCGGCGTTCGCATTTATAAAGGCTGTAAGTTTGGGTCAGGTAAGTATCTTTTATGTCATCCATGCGCACTATATCCTGATCCCGATAATCCTGTCGGTGTTCTATTACGACGAGCACATTAATCTGCGAAAATTTGCCGCAATCGTCTTGTCCTTTGCCGCAATCTCACTGCTGGCCCTATGAAGTACTTCGACGCTCATACGCATCCGACATTCGTCGCGTACGACGCGGATCGAGAAGAGGTGTTTGCTCGTGCTGCCGAAGCGGGAGTGGGAATGAATATCGTGGGGACGCAATATGACACGAGCAAGGCGGCGGTAGCTGCCGCACAGGGTCGTGAGAACGTGTGGGCATCTATCGGCCTGCACCCGATCCATACCAGCAAGTCGTATCACGACGCGCAGGAGCTTGGGGAAGGGAACAAGGAATTCACCTCGCGCGGCGAGCGGTTTGATATATCAAACTACGAAAAACTGGGACAGGATCCGAAGGTGATTGCCGTCGGCGAGTGCGGGCTCGATTACTACCGCGTCGATAAGGACACGAAGGATATGCAGGAAGACACATTCATACAGCAGATAGAGCTGGCGAACCGCCTCGGCAAACCGCTGATGCTCCATATCCGCGCTTCGCAGGGAACGCAGGATGCCTACGACGACGCGCTCGAGCTGGTGAAAGCGCACACAAAGGTCGCCGGCGACGTACACTTCTTTGCCGGCAGTTGGGAGACTGCGCGCAAGTGGCTGGACATCGGCTTTACGCTCTCGTTCACGGGCGTGCTCACCTTTACGCATGACTACGACGAGGTGGTGCAGAACGCCCCACTCGACATGCTCCTCACCGAGACCGATGCGCCGTACATCACGCCCGTGCCGTTTCGCGGGAAGCGCAACGAGCCCATGCATGTGGCTGAGGTGGTGCGTGCTATCGCTCGGATTCGCGGCGCGGACGAAGAGGCGGTGCGGGAACAGGTTTTGGCGAATGCGGCACGGGTGTTCGGTATCGTCGTTTAGCCAGAAAAACCGCGTTTTCTGGCGAAAACCGCCAACTTCACCAATCCTTGCGATGCCTGCCCCCCTATGCTACAGTGCCCGCTACATGGCTGGAAAGAAAGCAGTTGCACACGCCGAACCCGACGCCGAGGTTGTCTCGCGCGTGTACGAAGTCGGCTACCACATCAATCCGGAGGCGAAAGAGGACGACCTTGAGGCGGTCGTTGCCGGCATCCGCAGCGTCATCGAGAAGGCAGGCGGTACGTTCATCGCCGAAGGCGCGCCGTCTCTCATCAAGCTTGCATACGACATTCCGGTGCGCGCGAGCGGCAAGGTGACGATGCACGACCGCGCGCATTTCGGCTGGCTCAAGTTCGAGGCACCGAGCACGCTCGCTGCGGAGCTTGAGGCCTCGCTCAAGAAGTCGAAAGACGTCATCCGCTTCGTCGTTTTCCGTACGGTGCGCGAGGACACCCGTGCCCATTTCAAGGCGCCGCAGCTGCGCGAGGTGAAGCGTACCGATACCCTCAAGCCGGCTGTGCGCCGCACGGAGGAGGCGAGCGAGCCCATCAACGAGGCGGAGATCGACAAGGCGATTGAGGATCTGACCGTCGAATAATCGCTTGCGCTCCTCGCCGTTGTTGCGATAATCACACCAAAGAGGGATATGTTCATAAACAAGGTCTTCCTGTACGGCAATCTCACCCGCGACCCGGAGCTCAAGGCGCTGCCAAGCGGTCTCAACGTCGCGTCGTTCAGCATCGCCACGAACCGTGTGTTCAAGGATCGAGACGGCAAGAAGCAGGAACAGGCAGAGTTCCATAACATCTCCGTGTTCGGTCGCTCCGCAGATCTCGTCGCCCAGTATCTCAAGAAGGGAAGCTCGGCCTTCATCGAAGGTCGCTTGCAGACCCGTTCGTGGGAGAAGGATGGGCAGAAGCATTACCGCACGGAGATCGTCGCCGACAACGTGCAGTTCGGCCCTCGTGCAGTCGGTGGCGCTTCGGGCGGCGGCCGCGCCTCGCAGGACGAACCGGATCTTTCGGGCGGCTCGGCTTCATCGGGGAGCGCGATCGACTACCCGAAGGATGACATCAACCCCGATGACATTCCGTTCTGATCCTTTCAACTATCAACTACTAACTAACAACTGTATCTGTATGTCTAACAACATCCTCACGCAGAACGACATCCGTCACGTGGACTACAAGGACACCGACCTGCTTCGCCAGTTCGTGAATCCGCACGGCCGCATCATCGGCCGCCGCCGCGCGAACCTCACGGCTAAGCAGCAGCGTGCCGTCGAGGCCGCGATCAAGCGCGCGCGCTTCATGGCGCTCCTGCCGTACATCCAGAAGTAGTCTCCGGAAGGGGTGTACGACGCGGGCCGCCCCTGTAGGGCGGCCCGCTCCGTTTGCCACGAGTTATAGCATCGTGTATAAGAAATGGAGAGGAGGTGTCGATGACACGTCGTAGCGAAACGCATCAAAGAGAAAATGGGTCGTGGGGCGCGCGGATGATCATCGCGCTCCTGTTCACCTCTCTTCTTTTTCCGCACACGGTCGTCTACGGGTTTTATCTCGTCTCCTTCGTGTCCGCGGATATCTGGAACAAGCTCCTTTCTTTGTTCTGACGCAACAGCCCGGCCATTCGGCCGGGCTGCTTCTGTGTGTGTCCGTTTGTCGCTATACGCGCTCCACGTATTCGCCGGTTTCGGTGTTGATGCGGATTACATCACCCGTCTCGACGAACATCGGCACGGTGATCTTGGCGCCGGTCTCGAGGGTGACGAGCTTGTCGCCGCCCTGGGCGGTGTTGCCCTTCACATTCGGCGGAGCGTCCGTGACCTTGAGCTCTATCTTGATAGGGAGGTTGACCTGGATCGGCTCGCCCTCGAACCAACGCACGGCGACCTCGGTGTGCTCCTTGAGCCACTTGCCGTCGTTCCCGATCATGTCGTCGGAGAGCGAGAATCGCTTCGACTTGTCGCCGACCTCGTGGAACATCCACTCGCCGTTCTTGTGGAAGATGAAGACCGCCGGGCGGCTCTCCACCTCCGCCTCCTCGACCTTGTCGGAGACGTGGAATGTGTACTCGAGCATCGAGCCGGTCTTGAGGTTGCGCAGCTTCGCCTGGTTGACGGGCTTGCGCTGCTGCTTGCGGAAGATCCAGGCCGAGACGACCTCGTACGGCTGGCCATCGACGATGACGAGCTTCTTATTTAATACTTCGTTGTATGCGAGCATTGCCATACCCGGTAGTAGAATTGCGGCTTGAGCGCCCTCGGGCGCTCGCCTGTGCTAATAACTGTTGCGTGTTGAATATCTAACGGCTCACATTGCCCGTGTATGGAAATCAAGGCGAGCCGCAATTTCACTACCGGGATATGGGCCGCAGTATAGCCACAAATGGCAGGATGTCCAATCAGACTTCCTTCGTGTCGAATACTTTCAACAGCGCGTATTTCTCGTTCTTGAACGCGCCGAAGCCGCGGGTCTCGAAGAAGGTGGGGGAGCCGGTGATGGCGAGCACTTCCACGATGCCTGCTTCTTTTGCGGCGGCGAGACACGCGTCCATAAGCTGCGACCCGAATCCTTGGTGCCGGTAGTCTTCATGCACGGCGAGGCTGCGGATCTCCGCGAGCCGTTGCGAATACACCTCAAGCGCACAGCACCCGATGATGTCGCGCTCCTTCTGGAGGACGAAGAATTCCTCCGGCTCGGGCAGGTGTTCCTGCATGAGCTGTGCAGGGTAGTGCGCGATCAGGTTCCTGATGGCGGGGAAGTCTGCGGCGGTGGCGCGTCGTAGTTCCATAGACGCCTACTCCTCGTCGCCTGCGTTTGCCTTGCCGACCATGCCGCCCTCGTTGAGGCCCTTGCGGATATCCTTGAGGAGCTGATTCAACACCGTCTTGTTCGAGCGCAGGAATGTGCGTGCAGCGTCGTAGCCGCGTCCAAGTTTCGTATCGCCGATGGCGTATGAACCGCCGGATGACTTCTGCACCAGGCCCATCTTCTCTCCAAGCGCCAAGGCCTCGCCCTCGCGCGAGATGCCCTCGCCATACATCATGTCGAATTCCGTCTGGCGGAAGGGGGCCGCGACCTTGTTCTTCACGATCTTCACGCGATGCCGGCCGCCCATCGTCTCGTCACCCTTCTTTATCTGCGCGATGCGGCGGATGTCGATGCGTACCGAGGTGTAGAACTTGAGCGCCTTGCCGCCCGGTGTGGTCTCTGGGTTGCCGAACATGACGCCGATCTGCATGCGGATCTGGTTGATGAATATGACGACCGTCTTGGTCTTGCCGACGATCGCCGTGAGTTTGCGCAATGCCTGCGACATCAGGCGCGCCTGTTTGCCTACGTGCTGCGCGCCCATGTCACCTTCGATCTCATCCTTGGGCGTGAGTGCGGCGACCGAATCCACCACGATGATGTCAATTTTCCCGCTGCGTACCAGGCTCTCGACGATCTCAAGCGCCTGTTCACCGGTGTCTGGCTGCGAGACGAGCAGCTGTTCGATGTTCACGCCGAGTTTCTTGGCGTATTCAGGGTCGAGCGCGTGTTCGGCGTCTATGAAGGCGCACACGCCGCCCTTCTTCTGTGCTTCGGCGATCGCGTGCAAGGAAAGTGTCGTCTTACCGGACGATTCCGGCCCGAAGATCTCGATGATGCGGCCGCGCGGCAAGCCGCCGATGCCCAGCGCCCAGTCGACGCCGATGGAGCCGGTCGGGATGGCATCCACATCAACTTTCGGCGTATCGCCGAGCTTCATGATGGATTCGTCGCCGAACTTCGTCTTTATCTCAGCGATTGCACGGTCGATGTCCTTGTCGGTCCCTTCGCCGACGGTCTTCGTCTGTTTCGGTTTCTTAGTTGAGAGTGCCATAGGGTCTGTGTTGGATGATAAGGCGCTGGAAGCAGTATACACCTACCGCGACAGCGGCTGTTCGGTATTGATACTGCGGCCCGAAGTCGTCGCTGGGGTGGTGGTCGCCGGTTCTGCGGCGGTTCCCGGCGTATCCGTAGCTGTGCCCGCGCTTGTGGTCGCGGACGCTGCGGGGGAGTAGACGATCTCCACCACTTTCTGCGTCGCCGTACCGTACTTATCTTTCGCGTCGAGCACGATGCGGTTGTAGCCGGGGGCGAGGAGGTACTGGTGCGAAAAGCCACCATCTTCCGTAACCGGTATCTCGCCGCCGTTCATCGAAAGGGTGGCGATATGCGCTGCGGCGCCTGCGACGGTCACGACTTGCATGTCGGTGAGCGTCGGTACATCTTCAAGCGTGATGGTCGGCCCCCACAAGAGGCCGCGCAGCTCGAAGTAGCCGTATGCGGCGACGGCCAGGAAGAATAATCCAAGCGCCGTGCGTGTTAGTTTCGTGTCTCGATAGGCAAGCATAGACCCCGGTGTGCGCTACGCGAAATCGTCGTCTTCGGCGGGTTCCCGCGCCAGCTCGTCGGCGTTTCCCGCGCCGATGATCTCGCGCGGTTTTGCGCCGTCGGCCGGGCCTATGACGCCGCGGTCCTCCAACAGGTCCATCAGTTTCGCTGCGCGCGCGTAGCCCACGCCGAGCTTGCGCTGGAGGTATGAGGTGGAGGCCTTGCCCGCCTCGATGACCGTCTGCTTCGCCTGGCCGTAGAGCTCGTCGCCCTCTTCTTCGTCCTCCCCGATCATCGAAGAGAAGATCGGGTCGGTGCCGCCAGCGTCCCCGCGGGTCTCGCCCGAAAAATCAATCTCGCTGTGCAGCTGCCCGACCGCTTGCTTGGCGAGGTATGCGGCGACCTTCTTCACCTCGTCTTCGGTGATGTAGGGCGCCTGGATGCGCAGCGGCTTCGACATGTCGCCCGAGAGGAAGAGCATGTCGCCCGCGCCGAGGAGTTTTTCAGCGCCGCTGCCGTCGAGAATGGTGCGCGAGTCGATCTGCGAGGCGACCTGGAGTGCTACGCGCGCCGGGATGTTCGCCTTGATGAGGCCGGTGATGACTTTCACCGACGGGCGCTGGGTGGAGAGGATGAGGTGGATACCCACCGCACGACTCATCTGGGCCAGGCGCACGATGCCGGCTTCGAGTTCTCGCGGATATGACTGCATGATGTCGGCGAGTTCGTCGATGATAAGCACGATATAGGGCATTGCCTCGGGAAGCGGCTTGTCGTCGCCCTTGCCCGCGCGCGTCAGTGCCGGTTCCAGCACATTCTTGTGATACGAGGCGATGTCGCGCACGCTCTCGGCCTCCAGCACGTTGTACCGGCGATCCATCTCCTTTGCGAGCCACTTCAGGGCGAGTATCGCTTTTTTTGCGTCGGTGATGACCGGCGTCAAGAGGTGGGGAATCTTATTGTAGAGCGTCAGCTCGACGCGCTTCGGATCGACCATGATGAAGCGCAGACGGTCCGGTCCGCAGCGGTACAGGAGCGATATGACGAAGTCGTGGATGGTCACCGATTTGCCCGCACCGGTCGTGCCTGCCACCAGAAGATGCGGCATCTTGGCGAGGTCGGCGAAGTGCGGTGCGCCGGTTATAGAACGGCCGAGCGTCATCAGAAGCGGCTTCTCGCTTCCGGCGAAGCCGTCGTCGGTTACCAAGGGTGCCAAGCCAAGCGTCGTGCGCGAGATATTCGGCACTTCGATACCTACGAGCGATTTGCCGGGGATGGGCGCTTCGATGCGCACGGGCGACGCCGCAAGCGCGAGCTCGAGATTCGACTGCAAGGCCACGATCTTCGAGAGGCGCACGCCCTCGGCGGGCTTCATGGCATAGCGTGTCACTGTCGGGCCGATGGATGCCTCGTCCATCTCCACCGTGATGCCGAAGTTCTGCAGCGCACGCTTGATGACGTTCATGTTCGCCTTGATGTCGCCCACCTCGGGCTTGCCCTTGTTCTTGGCGAGTATGGACACCGGCGGCGGGACATATTCGCCGCCCACTGACGCGGCGATGGGGAAACCGCCGCTCTGGTCTTCCGAGCGATGGAGGAACGAGCTGATAAGGCCGCCGCGCGGTGCCGCTTCTTCGGTCGTTTCTGGCTCCGGCTCCGGCGTCTTTACGGCGGCTGCCTCTGATGCGGCGGGCAGACCCGTCACTGCCGCGTTCATCACATCATCCTCTTGCGTCTCGTCGTTCGCGCGGGCTTCGCGCAGGCGCTCGCGCACGCGAGCAAACGACCCCGCAAGGTCGGTGTCGAATGCGATGACGAGCGACGCGATGAGGAAGGCGATGAGGAAGACGGCGGTCGCGGTCACGTCGACGACGTGCACTAACACGCTGGCGATTCCGCCGCCAAGAATCCCTCCTTTGCCGGCAAAAGCGAGCCCGATGAGGCCCAGCGATGAAAGGAGGAAGACGCCGATGCTTGCCGTCTGCGCCCAGCCGAAGCGTCGCTCGAACGAGCGCAGGACGAGCGTCGCCAGAAGAAGAAGCGATAGCGGCAGAAGGAGATATCCGACGCCGAGAAGCCACGTGAAGAAGCGCAAGAGGAGATGCCCTAGGGCGCCGCCGCCGCCAGCTTGGGCGATGAGGAGGAAACCGGAGATGGCGATGAGGAGGATGGCGTACGCGCCACGCAAGGCCGCATCGCTCACCGACGAGCGCACCGGCTCAAGTTCGATCGGTGCTTTCTCACGCGTATTCCGGCGGCTGTTCTTGCGTTGTGCCATTGCCGCAATGATAGCACGCGGTGATGCGACGATATCGCATAAAACAAGGACATTTATGTTCAAAGACATTGACGCACGCTGTTGTCCTTTATATACTCCACAGTAAGAAATCTATAAAGGACAGTATAGATTCTTATAGACAAACTATTATGGACATTGGAAAGGACATGCAAAGGGGCAGTGCTGTCGCAAAGTTTATTGCGAATCAGACAACCCGTACGAGCCCGTTCGGGGATAACGTCTCTGCTGAGCGCGCATATCGCCGCGTCGAGAAGATAGTGGCCGCTGTCCACCTCCTCACCAACCATATATCGGACACGGAACATTTGCGCATTGAAGCGCGTCGTACCGCAACTGCGTTGTTGGCGCAGGTTCTCGCATTGCGCGATGAACTGCGATCGCCCACGGCGGCACCAGTGCGCGAAGTGGAAACAACGATACGCTATCTCATATCACTCTTGCGCATGTTGGTGGTTTCCGGACACGTATCCTCTCCCAATGCGGACATTGTTTCCGAGGCACTCGATGACCTCGGTGTTTTCGTGCAGGCGGCGCACCGAAGTGTCCTTTCCGAGAGTGTTCGACTTTCGCGTGATGAGTTTGTTGACGTGCGTATGCGCGTATCTCCTCACGTACAAATGTCCGATATAGAAAAAGTAGAAGAAAAGACAAAAGAACATACAAAAGAACATAATAGAGTAGCGGCGACCGCGCTGGGCACCGCCCCTATCGGGAGTGTCCAGATGTCCGTTTCTGCCAGCATCCCTGACACTGCCCCGGAGGAAGAGGATACGCCGCGCGTCGTCGCGGATATCCGTGTCGCCAGCATCCTTGAGGTACTTCGTGCCGGGGGCTCCTGGGGCATAAAAGACATCCTCGCCCACCTGCCGGAATACAGCGAAAAGATGATCCAGCGCGAGCTGGCAGAACTCGTGCAGAAACGGGTCGTAGACAAGCAGGGCGCGAAGCGCTGGAGTAAGTATTCGCTCATCCGTTCGTCATAGAGGCAGGAGACGCGCCATGAGCCGCCACATCGGTCAAACATTGACCATTTGCCTTAGCGGTAGTATTCTGTAACGCGTAATTTGGACCGGGGAACGAGTGCTTGTCGTGCAAAACGGCAGGCCGTTTCCATCCAAGTTATCCACAAAGCATTTGTGGCGAGGTCGGTGCGGGATGGTGCCCGTGGTATATAATCCGCTTGTGACGCGTATGCGTCGCGGTCTTTCCACAAGCATCCACTGCAGGAAGACCTCGGATCTTTGACATACGACAGAGAGATAAAGAACGAAGACGCTTTCGTCTTCACCACATCTGCAAGACAGCAGATGTTCATCCTGTAAGAACACTGTACGACAGATACGTCCCGTCATGACCGTACGACCGTACGACCATCTTCCTTTCGCTGCTACTCCGTCGCATTCGGATCGACCATTAGTAAGGATGCGGAGGATAGCAAAGTGGGATTCGTGAACGCGTTAAAGACAAGCGGGTGTGCGCACCTGTCTTATGCTTGCGCGCCGCGCATTCCGTTTATCAGTGATTCTCCCGCAAGGGGGAGTCGCGAACATCGCTGCATGCACCCCTGTCGAACGGATGCAGCAGCGGGCCGCCTCTACTCGAAAGGGTATGCGGCGGTTACAAGTCACAATTACGAATATGAGTAAAGCATTAGCAACGAAGAACGTTGCGGCAGTGCTCGCGGCCGTCGCCGTTGCGCTCGGTTTCGCATTCTCGTTCGCCACTCCGGCGAAGGCGGATGCCGTCTCCGACCTCCAGGCACAGGTCCAGGCCCTGCTCGCACAGATTGCAGCTCTCCAGGGTGGCTCGACGACGACCACCACGACCGGCTTCGTGTTCACGCGCAACCTCACGGTTGGCGCGACGGGCGCGGAAGTCATGGAGGTGCAGAAGTTCCTTAACAGCCATGGGTTCGTTATCGCTGCCACCGGCGCAGGTTCGCCGGGCAACGAGACGAGCTACTTCGGTTCCCTCACGGCGGCTGCGGTCGCCAAGTTCCAGGCGGCCAACGGCATCGCGCCGGCTTCCGGGTACTGGGGTCCGATCACGCGCGCCAAGGTCAACGCCATGGGCACCGTAACCACGCCGACCACGCCGACGACCCCGACCACTCCGTCGGGCGACCTCGCGGGTACGGCTGGCTCGATCTCCATCACCACCACTACGGAGGATGTTGAGGATCAGGTCTTCACGGGCACGACCGAGAAGGTGCTTGCCTTCAAGGTTGAGGCATCGGGCGGTGATGTCCGCATCTCGAACGTCCGCGTCCGCTTCACGGCTGCGGTCGACACGACTGCGTCGGATCGCCTCGAGGATTACGCAAGCGAGATCAGCATCTGGGCCGGTGGTCAGAAGATCGCCGCGCTCTCGCCGTCGAGCTTCACGCGTGATTCGGCCGGTGTCTACTCGGCATCGATTCCGGTCTCGCAGATCGTCCGCATGGGTGCGGCAAACAAGATGGTCTTCCATGTCGGGTTCACGGCTGTCGGCAGCATCGACTCCGACAACGACGGCTCGACCAACGACTGGACGGCAGCGCTCGTGGAGGTTCGCTTCACCGATGCGACCAACGCGACGCTCATCACGACCGCGACGAACAGCAACGCCGGCGTCTATGTGGATCGCCTCTCATCCTCTTCGGAGGTGAAGTTCCGCATGGCTGAAGGCGCGAACAACCCGAAGGCGAAGAACCTCAAGGTCTCGCAGACGGGCTCGACCGAGGTCACCCTCGCCGAGTTCACGCTCAAGGCCCAGGGTGCCGCGATGCAGTTCGATACCTTCAACGCGTCGACGACGGTTGTCGGTACGACTGTTGCTGGCATGGTCCAGACCTTCTTCCTCTACCGCGGTGACACGCGCATCGCAGAGGCGACGGCAACGTCGACCGGTACCTTCCAGTTCGTGATGTTCACGCTGGACAGCACCGAGATGATTGCCAAGGACGCGACGCAGACCTACCGCCTCGTGGCGAAGGTCAGCCCGATTAACGTCGGCACCTTTACCGACGGCGACACGATCACGGCCTCAACCTCGCCGCTCATCGGCGACATCAACGTGAAGACCACGGATGATGGCAAGACCGTCATCGCGGGTAACCGCGAGGGCTCAATCACGACCTACGCACAGAAGCTGTACTTCAACGGCATCGATGTGACGAAGGTCAGCGAGGCCTTCACGGGCGCTCCGAACGACACCACGGCGAACAGCTCGGGTGAGTTCAAGATCACGCTCCGTGTGACGAACTTCGGCACCACCGACGTGTACGTCCCGCTCAACACGCTCGCCTCTACGACGGCGGGTGCTACGGGCGACAACAGCACGAGGGGTGTCTCGTACTACATCACCGATGGTACGACGGCAACGTCGACGGCTTTGTCGGCCGCATTGAGTGCGACCCTCGCGAGGGTCTCGGGTGGTACGGAGCTCGTGAACTCTGTCCGCATCAGCGGCGGCAGCTCGGCTGACTTCGTCCTCACGACGTCCTTCAACCCGGATGCGGTCTACACGGGCGACCGTGGGTACCGCCTCCAGGTCGGCAGCGTCGGTCATGCGACCAGCGACACTCCAACTGCAGCAACGCTCGTTGCGACCGTACCGGTCGAGGACTTCCGCACGGCCTACTACACTGTCAAGAACTAACCTAGTTGCTTGACGGTCTAGGGTGACAGAGCAATCTGTCGGCTCACGGAACAGCAAAACCCCCTCCGCAAGGAGGGGGTTTTGCGTTTGGCCGCTTTTTGTTTTGTGCTACCATGCACACATGGAACGGAAATCTTTTTCCATCATATTCGACCGTGAAGACGACGGCCGTTGGATTGCTGAAATACCGAAGCTGCCGGGAGTCCTCGCGTATGGTGCCACCAAGTCAGAAGCGGCGCGCAAAGCACAAGGCATCGCCCTGCACACGATTGCAGACGCCGTTGAACACGGCAGGCGCTTGTCGGTGCCGGTGAACCAGCTTTTTACGTATGGGGCGATGGCCCGCTCATAAGGCGTCGCGCGTACTTGCGGCACTGCTGCGCATCGGATGGAACATCAAGCGACAACGCGGATCGCATCGGATTTTGGGCAAAGAAGGTTGGGCCGATGTAACGTTTGCTTTTCATGACCGTGACGAGTTGGGGCCGCACATGCTCGCGCGCATTGCAAAATATACCGGCCTTACGCCGGACGATGTGTAACACGGCGGCGCGCGCGGGTGCGGTATAATGCGTGCGTATGAGAGAGACGCCGGTCGGTTCGTTCGTGCAGTCGGTGTTCGGCTTCCTGCTGTTCATCAGCGTGAGCCTCGGCATCACGTACCTGGTCAATTCGTATGCGACCGAGCGCGCGCAAGCGCAGGCCGAAGCTGCGTTCCAAGCGGCTGCGTTGCAGGCACTGTTGGGTGGGCTGGAAAAATAGAACGGCCGGACTCACAGGGGAGTCCGGCTTGTGGTGCGCGTGCCGTTACGTGCTACGCGGCGTTTTTGTGGCGACGGAGGATATGCGTACCCCGCCCTTGTTCCAGATGTACGCCGTACAGGCGCAAGTAAGGGTTCAGTATGTCGGCGTCGCCCGGGGTGCACGACACCTGGTGGCCGTCAGGGCGCTTGTCCTCGTCCATGAGGGCGAGAAACAGGATTGCCAAGCTGTTGTCGTGGCTGCGCCTGACTTTGCTGGCGGTCTCTTCGATGCTTTCGACCGGCATTACTTTCTCCATTCATGGCGGAAGTGCCATGCCGGATTACATGGTAAAACATTAAAGTAATTTGTCAAACTGGACGAGGGAGCAAAGAAAAGGTAGAGTGCTCGGACCAGGCCACAGACAGCGGGCTTCCCGAAAGGGTATCAGTCCTGCCGAGGTCGAACACCAGACCCGCAAGGGAACGGAGGCCTGTATACATTTAGCAGGTCTTTTTATTTGTCGATATGGCAAAAACAAAGGAACAGAAAGTGGCAATCGTTGAGAATCTCGAGGGTGCGTTCAAGGCCGCAACGTCGGCGGTGTTCGTGCACTTCAAGGGGCTTTCCGTTGCCGATGAGACAGCGGTGCGCCGCGGTCTGGGGAACGAGGGTGTGAAGTACGAGGTCGCCAAGAAGACACTCGTGCGCCGCGCGCTCGGCAATCTCGGACACGAACACGACATTCTCCCTCTGGAAGGGGAGCTCGCGGTCGTACATTCGACGGGTGAGGACGTGACCTTGCCGGCGCGCCTCGTGCACGAGTTCGGCAAGACGTTCGCGGGCAAGCTCGCGATCGTCGGCGGACTCTTCGAGGGGAAGCTCAAGGATGCGGTAGCCATGCAGGAGATCGCAACGATCCCGCCGCTGCCGACCTTGCAAGCGATGTTCGCGCAAATCATCAACTCGCCGCGCCAGCGCTTTGCGGTTGTGCTGAGCGAAGTTGCTAAAACAAAGACGTCCGCATAATTCTGCGTACGCAACCATTACAACCGATTAAACATAACAGTATGACACAGGAACAAATCATCGAAGCAGTGGAGAAGATGACCGTGCTCGAGCTCAATGAGCTCGTGAAGGCCATCGAGGAGAAGTGGGGCGTGTCGGCCGCGGCTGTTGCCGTTGCCGCCCCGGGCGGTGCCGCTGGTGGCGCCGAGGAGAAGTCGGAGTTCACCGTCGAGCTTACCTCGTTCGGCGAACAGAAGATTGCGGTCATCAAGATCGTGAAGGAGGTGCTCGCGCTCGGTCTCGCCGAGGCGAAGACCCTCGTCGAGTCGGCTCCGGCCGTCCTCAAGGAGGGTGTGAAGAAGGAGGACGCCGAGGCCCTGAAGGCAAAGATCGAGGAAGCGGGTGGAAAAGTGACGCTCAAGTAGCCCGATTTCCGCAAGGTTTAGAAACGGCCGGCCCCGCTTGCGCGGGGCTGGCCGCTTTCCACAGGAGCCGATTGCGTCCCGGTGGGCATGCCCGCACACTGACTGCGGTCTCGTGGCCGCCGTGGTTTCTCGGTTCAGTCGGCTGGCGATGTGTAGCTTGGGCGTCGCGGCCTGTGGATATGCCGCCACAGAGGCAAGACCGCAGTCAGTGTGCGGGCATGCTAGAATCCGGATATGGCAAAGCAAGATTTTCTGGAGTTCCTGACCGACAATCCGGCGCGTGCTCGTATCCTGCGCACACTCGTCCTTAACCCAAACGATTCGTTTTCAGAGGAGTCACTGGCGAAGCGTGCCAAGACAAGCGCATCTGCCGTCGTTCGTGAAGTGAAGGCGCTCGCTTCGCACGGCATCATCAAAGGCACGAAACATACGGTGGTGGTACCGGCGAAACCGTCAGTACAAGGTAAGGCGAAAAAGGGAAGGGCGGCAAAGCCCGGTAAGTCAACCCGCAAGACGGAGACGATGTGGCGTGCGAGCGCCGAGTTCCGATTCGCGCGCCCGCTGTCGGCGTTCGTACACGAAGTGGCGCCAGTGAAGTATGACGACATCGTCGAAGGGCTCAAGCGCTCCGGCAAGCTCGCGGCAGTCATCCTGTCGGGTACGTTCATGGGCGATCCGACGCGACCAGCCGATCTCCTCGTGGCGGCCGATATGATAGACGACCGCCGCCTTGAATCGGCGGTGAAGCGGCTGGAACCGGCCTACGGCCGCGAGATCCGCTACGCGTCGTTCTCGACGCACGAATTCCAATACCGCATGACGGTACAGGATCGCCTCTTGCGCGATACGCTGGAGTATCCGCATCTTGTGCTGTTCGACCGCACACGCCTGCTGTCCTAGCGGTATCCACATGCCTGCGTTGCAGGCCGCTCACGCATTCGTTGCGGTGCTAGAATAGTCGTATTGAAGTGGTCGAACGCTTCGCTTATCAACTACTAGCTTATCTCTTTATATATGGTTTCCAATTCGGCAGTGGCGGTGCAGGGCTCGTTCTACGATCTCTGGTACTCCGTCCTCATGTTCGTTCCCACGATTCTGCTCGCGGTCGTCGTCTTCGCCATCGGTCTCGTCCTGGGCGCGGTCCTGTATCGTGTCGTGGTCGAGGTGATGAAGGCGCTTCGCGTCGATCACGCGCTTCGCGCGGCGGGTCTCGAGGACTTCCTCAAGGAAGGCGGATTCTCGCTCAACTCGGGCAAGTTCCTCGGCACGCTCATCGAGTGGTTCGTGATACTCGTGTTCCTTGTCGCGGCACTTGACATCCTGGGCCTGTCCCGCGTTACCATCTTCCTCCAGCAGATCGTGCTGCTGTACATCCCGCAGCTTATCGCCGCCGCGCTCATCATCGTGCTTGCGGCGCTCGTGGCGGAGGCGGCCAAGAAGGTCGTCGTCAGCTCGGCGCATGCCGCAGGTGCGCATCACGGTGCGAACCTCGCGGGCGCTCTGGTGAAGTGGTCCATCTGGGTCACCGCCATCCTCGCAGCGCTCACACAGGTCGGCATCGCCGCGTCGTTCATCCAGACGCTGTTCACTGGCTTCGTCGTGGCGGCATCGCTCGCGTTCGGCCTGGCGTTCGGCCTTGGCGGCAAGGAGGCCGCTGCTCGCGCCATCGACCGCGTGGCGGCGGAAGTGTCGCGCAAGCGCGACTAACTCTCGGCATTCCTGGCGCGAGACGCCCGGGCCATAGGCCCGGGCGTCTCGTCTGTTATAATCGCGCCATGCAAGCAGTCATTTTGGCGGCGGGTCGGGGGAGTCGTATGGGTGCGCTCACCGACACGGTGCCTAAGCCGATGCTCGAAATTGCCGGGAAGACTCTCCTGGAACATAAGTTCGACGCATTGCCGGATAGTGTCGATGAAATCATCCTGGTCGTCGGGTATCTTGGCGGTAAGATTCACGAACGTTTTGGGGGCGACTACCACGGCAAGCGATTGCTCTATGTCGAACAGGAGAATCCGACGGGCGGCACAGCGGACGCCTTGTGGCAGGCGAAAGATATCTTACACGGCCGGTTTCTCGTCATGAATGGCGATAACCTGTACCTGCGGGAGGATATCGCGAAATGCACCGCTTACGAATGGGCGGTGCTCGTGCAAGAAAGAGAGAATATTCGCACGGGCCGCGTGGTTGTCGATGAGAGAGGCCTTGTGGCGGATATTTTGGAAAACAGCAATCATGGCGGCGAGGCGGGGTACGCGAGCACCGGCCTCTACGCACTCGATATGCGCATCTTCGATTATCAGCCGGTCCCGAAGGATCCCGGTTCTCAAGAGCTCGGATTGCCGCAGACGATGATGCAGGCGCTGCAAGATATTCCTATACACGCCGTGCCGGCTACAGGATGGTTTGAGATCAAGGCGCCGGAGGATCTGGCGAAAGCTGAGGAGTTTTTGAAGCGATAACGTATTGACGCAGTTGCCCGCCGCGCGTAGAGTGGCGCGAGCTTGAGAAGGGGGGTGCGCTATGCGTACGTCACGATGGACGCTGCCGCAGGGCGCGGTGCTTCTGATAACACGCAGGGTTGATCGGCATGTATTCCTGCACCGGAGATGTTCGCGGACGCTCCTGTATCCAAATCGCTGGGCGTTTTTCGGTGGCGGCGTCGAAGCAGGGGAGAGCCCGCGCGACGCGGTGGTGCGCGAATTGTGGGAAGAAACGAGAATGGTCGTTGCCGCTCCCGTTTTCCTGTGGACGACCGTGCATCACAAGCCGAAGGGCGGAACGGGACAGCTCACCATCTGCGACCATACGTTCTGGTGGGAGTACGACGAACAGGACATATACCTGCGGGAAGGCGAAGGGTGCGGTTGGTGTTCGTTCGACAATGCCCTGGAGCGGCACAACGTACCGCCGCACGAGGCGCACGACCTGCGTCGATTCCGTGTGCTTATGGGCTGGTGATGCCCGTAATGCCGCGGTTTTTTGGCAATAAAGGCCTGGCAGCGCGCAGCGCTGCCAGGCCTCCCTCTTTCCATTCTCTTTGATTTGACAGTGCATACTGCCTCGTCTATACTGCCCTTCACGTATGGTGTTCGGGATTAGCTTCGATTCGCGGCACAAATAGCCAAAGGAAACTTTGGTTGCGGCCGCGGAAGCGGCCTTTTTTCGTCCCATACGAGTCGTTCGTTGAAAACTGAAAAGCGAAACAATGAATCAACAATAAACGTTGATCCGGGTTCTAGTCTTTCCCGGGTCAATGCAGGAATCCAGCACCACTTTTTGGCATGGCGTATACTTTCCGTATGTGGAGCGTATACCTCATTCGTCATACGAGCGGTGGTCTCTATTTCGGAGTAACAAATAATTTGAAGCGACGCATTCAAGAGCATAATCGCCGTAGCGCGCACGGGTTTACGACTCGCCGCGACGGTATGTGGTCACTCGTGTATGCAGAAGTGTACGCAAGTGAAACAGATGCGCGCAATCGTGAGCTGAAAATCAAACAGCATGGTCGGGCGAAGCAGGAGATTCTGCGTCGCAATTCAAATCATTTGTTGCCAAAAAGTGGTGCTGGACAAAAGTAGACACAAAAGCGATACGCGGTTCTCAGGTCTCCTTGTAGGAGTCCTGGGTAAGGGCGTACGGTGGATGCCTAGACTGAAAGAGGCGATGAAGGACGCGGCATAGCGGCGATATGCTTCGGGGAGGTGCTTAGCAACCTGCGATCCGGAGATTTCCGAATGGGGAAACCCTGTCGAGTAACCCTCGATAACCCATGGCTTAAACGACCATGTGGAGCGCACCCTGGGAAGTGAAACATCTCAGTACCAGGAGGAAAAGAGAACAATAGTTATTCCCCAAGTAGCGGCGAGCGAAACGGGAGGAGCCCAAACTCAGCCACAAAATCGCGGCGCGATTCGTCGCGGCACGATTTTGGGGATGGGGGTCATAAGGCTACAGTGCCCGCACACTAACTTTGACATTGTGTTTTTGTTGCCCGCCAGGCGTTCGTCATCGGAATCGGATGACATACAGCGCTTGGTTCCGGCGATAAAAATTACGAAAACACGATGCAACGATGTCAAAGTTAGTGTGCGGGGTAGAGTTACAAAATGCTTAGATAGAGGAATCTGCTGGGAAGCAGAACCCTAGGGGGTAATAGTCCCGTACTTGAAATCGAAGCATCTCTATGGCTGTAGTTCTTGAGTAGCTCAGGACACGAATAGCCTGAGTGAATTCGCCAGAACTAACTGGTAAGGCTACATACTCTTTCAGATCGATAGTGAACAAGTACCGTGAGGGAAAGGTGAAAAGAACCCCGGTGAGGGGAGTGAAATAGAACTGAAACCGTGCGTCTACAAGGAGTCGGAGAGGGCAGCAATGTCCTCCACGGCGTGCCTATTGAAGAATGAGCCAACGAGTTGATGCATACGGCTTGGCTAAGTCCTTTTCGGATGGAGCCCCAGCGAAAGCGAGTGTGAATAGCGCGATCGTCGTATGTATCAGACCCGAAGCCAGGTGAGCTACCCATGAGCAGGGTGAAGTTTGCAGAGATGCAGATGGAGGCCCGAACCGGTGGATTGTGCAAAATCTTCGGATGACTTGTGGGTTGGAGTGAAAAGCTTATCGAACCTGGTAATAGCTGGTTCTCTCCGAAAGAGCTTTCGGGCTCGCGTCGAGTGTTCCTGATGGGGGTAGAGCACTGGAAGGTGTCGATAGGCCGCAAGGCCACGACTCCTATCAAACTCCGAATACCATCAGCTCATAACTCGGCAGTTAGACTACGGGGGCAAAGCTCCGTTGGTCGAAAGGGAAACAGCCCAGACCGCCAGTTAAGGTCCCAAAATCTATGCTAAGTGCAAGCAAGGAGGTAAGATTTCTTAGACAGTGAGGAGGTTGGCTTAGAAGCAGCCACCCTTCAAAGAAAGCGTAACAGCTCACTCACTTAGAGATCTCGCGCCACAAATGATCGGGGCTAAGCATAGTACCGAAACTGCGGATTCGTGGACTTCATTGAGGAGAGGAGGTGATAGAAATGGATTGGACTGATGTGGTCCTTGCTGTATGCCTCTTTGTATTTTTGTTTCTCAGTGGCTTGCCACGCCTGCTCGCCGAAATGAGAGCAGGAAGAAAACAAAAATAAGGAGTGTGCAAATTTGAGCCAACTTGCATGTAATTCAATATATGTGAGTTGGCTCCTCAATGAAGTCCGCGAGTAGTAGGAGAGCGTTCCGCTCAGCGATGAAGGTAAAGGGGCGACCCATACTGGAGCGTGCGGAAGTGAAAATGTTGGCACGAGTAACCGCAATGGCAGTGAGATTCTGCCACGCCGAAAGAACAAGGTTTCCTTCGCAATGGAGATCATCGAAGGGTTAGTCGGGCCTAAGCCGATCCCGAACGGGGGAGGCGATGGACACAGGGTTAATATTCCCTGACCCGGCGCTGGTGCGATGGAGGGACGGAGTGCTGTACCGTAAGCCCCTTATTGGATTGGGGTTGGTGCCGTGAGTGTACGCCATAGGCAAATCCGTGGCGTTAGCGCGAGCGGAGCCGGAATGAGGAGGCCTCGGCCGAATCAGATTTACGGGAGCGCGCTTCCAAGAAAAACTTCTAAGCTTAATCAGCGTCGGACCGTACCGCAAACCGACACAGGTGTTCAGGGCGAGTAGCCCAAGGCGAACGAGTGATACATGCCCAAGGAACTCGGCAAATTAGCGGCCGTAACTTCGGGATAAGGCCTGCCCTGCTTTGCAGGGCCGCAGCGAAAGACCATCAAGCGACTGTTTACCAAAAACACAGCTCCCTGCAAACTCGTAAGAGGAAGTATAGGGGGTGATGCCTGACCAATGCCGGAAGGTCAACTAGGGATGGTGCGTGCATTTATGTACGTGCTGGGCTCTATAAGCCCCGGTCAATGTCGGCGATAACTATAATCGTCCTAAGGTAGCGAAATTCCTTGTCGGGTAAGTTCCGACGCGCACGAATGGTATAACGACTTGGTGACTGTCTCGGGCATGTGCTCGGTGAAAATACAAGGGCGGTGAAGATGCCGCCTTCCTGCAGCTAGACGAAAAGACCCCAGAAGCTTTACTGCAGCTTGATATTGGGGATACGGGTGCGTTACGTAGCATAGATGGGAGACTTTGAAGCAGGGACTCTGGTTCCTGTGGAGTCGCCAGTGCAATACCATCTCTCGTTTCTGTATCTTCTAACCACTATGGAGAAACCATGGTGAGACAGTATCTGGTGGGCAGTTTGGGTGGGGCGCTCTCCTCAAGTAATAGCGCCGCCACGATCACCGATAGCTCCAAAACATGATCGAATAAATAAATAGGGGGACCCGATATGGCGACATATCGGTGCACACATGGCTATATGCGGGAACATCTGCGCATGTACGAGTACTCGTCAGCAGTACGCTGGCAGTAAAAATCTCGCACCGATGCAGAAAATCCGCAGGGAAGGCCCGTCTTTTTGACGGGAACCCTCAGAGACTACATGCCGTGCCGCTCTACGAGCGGAAGATATAGTCCGATCTTATTGGCGACAATAAGTGCTGTACTACTTGCGTACAGCAACCAACATGAACACGAACGAAATCTGTAACCAGAAGAAGGGATTGAAACTCACTGATCGGCAGCGTGCGATCATCGTCGGGTTGGTCCTGGGCGATGGACATCTTGAGACGCAGAACAACGGCCGAACCTATCGGCTCAAAGTAGAGCATGCCGAGCCGCAAGGCGACTACGTGCGATGGCTCTTCGACGAGCTGCGCGAATGGATCCCTGCAGGGGAGCCATACGTGAAGGTCCGCAAGAATGGCGAGCGAAATATAGGGTTCAATACCTATTCGCATCCGTCGCTGCGGTACTACGGTCAGCAGTTCTACGAAAAGAAAGTGAAGCGCATGCCGAAGATCATCGCAAAGATGATCGAACCGGCAAGTGTCGCAGTGTGGTTTATGGATGATGGGTCGCGTAAATCCGCGAAACATCAGACATATAACATCCATACGCTCGGGTACTCAGAATCTGATCTGAAGGTTGCGCAAGAAGCGCTCCTGAAGCGGTTCGGGATAACCACGGCACTGCACAGTCAGAAAGGGAAGTATTGGCGATTGTATATACCTCGCGAATCAGCGTCTCGATTTGAGCAGCTGGTAGCGCCGTACCTACAGCCGATACTCTCAATGCATCACAAGTTGGGAACAATGCCTAAAAAGTAACGGAGGAGCCTATTAAGGTCAGCTAGGCGCGAATGGAAACCGTGCCGATAGTGCATTGGCAAAAGCTGGCTTGACTGCGAGGGGTACATCCCGAGCAGGCGCGAAAGCGGAGCAAAGTGAACCGACCGTTTGCCTTAGAAGCAGCGGGAGATTATCGGACAAAAGTTACTCTGGGGATAACAGGCTGGTATTGCCTAAGCGTCCAAAGCGACGGCAATGTTCGGCACCTCGATGTCGGCTCATCACATCCCGGGGCTGGAGAAGGTCCCAAGGGTTTGGCTGTTCGCCAATTAAAGTGGTACGCGAGCTGGGTTCAGACCGTTCAGCATCTCACGACAGTGGGGGATTGAACGGTCTGGATCCCGAGGAAACAATTAAGAAACTGTTACGAAAACCTATAAACACTTCGTATATCGAAGTGCGACATTCACGGCGACTCAACGCAGGAATGCGTTGAGATCATCATCGACTGATATCGGTGGAATCCTGTGCACACAGGGCTATACCGAGGGAAGGAAAGAAGTTGTCAGTTGAAAGTTGAGAGTTGATAGAAAGTGCGCATGCGCCCACTATCAACTGCAAACTAACAACTATCAACTGCATTTCCGCCCGTAGAGACTGAACGTCGAGCACCCGGCCGGGCAACCGAGGGTGAAGTTACAGTCCAATGCACGCAGTAATGCGTGGGAACATGCGTGAGACAGGTTGGTCTTAATCTGCTGTAGGCGTTGATTCTTGAAGGGATTCGTTTCTAGTACGAGAGGACCGAAATGAACTGACCTCTGGTCTGGGGGCTGTCGCGCCAGCGGCACTGCCCCGTAGCTATGTCGGGATCGGATAACCGCTGAAAGCATCTAAGCGGGAAACCAACCCTAAGATAAGGAATCGTTGAGGGCCGTGGGAGATGACCACGTTGATAGGCACCAGGTGGAAGCGCAGCAATGCGTTGAGCCGAGGTGTACTAATCCCCCGATCAGGACTCACACAAGGAGTCGTGGGAGTCGCGTACGCAACGCTACAAGATTCATGTTTCGCTTTTCGTTTTTACGAGCGCCAAAGAACCTCGAGTTCTTTGTGTTGGTGCTTCGTCGGAGGGGTGAGGCGCGAGTGTGCGCAGCGCCGCAAGGCCGCAGGCGCGACGGCGCCGAGGCGGGGTCGCGCAATTCGCCAGCAGGCGAATATGCGTGACAGGCCGTTCTCACCTGTTCCGACGGGGTGCCGCATTTGTACATTTTGTGTTGGTGTTTTGTCGAAGGGGGTACACCCGTTCTCATTCCGAACACGGCAGTTAAGCCCTTCAGAACCGATGGTAGTCGAAAGGCAAGAGTAGGTAGACGCCAACACAAAATGTACAAATGCGGCATTGTTCCGAACACGGCAGTTAAGCCCTCCTGAGGCGATGGTAGTCGAAAGGCAAGAGTAGCTCGGCGCCAACACAAAGAACTTGAATACGGAACCCCGCCGCTTGGCGGGGTTCCGTATTGTCGCGCATCGCGCGAATCCGTGCCATACTTATCCTGTTCATGGCTAGTTCCCGAGGCACCGTGTCCGTCGTTGCCGCCATAGCCGGCAATTTCTTCATCGCGCTTCTGAAGCTCGGGGGCTTCTTCGTGTCTAACTCAAGCTCGCTCTTCAGCGAGGCGGTACACAGCTTCGCCGATACGGCGAACCAGTCGCTCTTGCTGTTCGGTATCCGGCAATCGCGCAAGCAGGCCGACGACCGCTTCGCCTACGGTTATGGCAACGAGCGGTTCCTTTGGGCGCTCATCTCCGCGTGCGGCATCTTCTTTCTCGGTGCGGGCGTCACCATCTACCACGGGCTCATGGCGCTGCAGCATCCGGCGACGACGCACATCAGCAGTGTCGTGTTCGTGATTCTCGCGGTGTCGTTCGTCGTCGAGCTCTTCACCCTGCGCACTGCCTTGCGCGAGCTGCGCTCGCACGATCCCGAGCTGTCGCTCAAGGAATCGCTCGCCGAGGGCGACCCGGCTACGGTCGCGGTCGTCTACGAAGATAGCGTCGCGGTGTTCGGCGTCATCGTCGCGGCGTTCGGCATTGCGGCGACGTATCTCACCGGCAATCCTTTGTGGGACGCACTCGGCTCCATCGTGGTCGGCATATGCCTGGCGGTGGTGGCGATACTCCTCATACAGAAGAACCGCGCGTTCCTCATCGGCAAATCCATTCCGCGCGACGTGCAAGAGGGGATCGTGGAGATGCTCGAGGCGGATCCGCACATAGAGAAAGTGATCGATTTCAAGTCGACAGTGCTCGACGTGGGGCACTACCACATTAAGTGCGAAGTGGAGTGGAACGGCGCGGCGTTCCTCAAGCAGCTCTTCAATGGTGCCGACATGGAGGAGACGTACGAGGAGATCCGCAGCGACTATACGGAATTCAAACGATTCATCGCCTATACCGCCAACCGCGTCCCGCGCCTGATGGGACGCGTCATCGACGATATCGAACGGCGCATCAGGCATGCGTTTCCGGAGGTCGACCATATCGACATTGAGATAAATTGAGCGAACGCGTCGGCCGAGAGAGAAAGACCGAAGAGAGCTCATCGGTCTCGGCTTATTTTGCCGCTATGGGCGCTGACGGGTACAATGGGCGTATGTCTTGGGCCAGTCGCCGCCGCACCATCTACCTTACGGGAGTAGTCCTCTTCTTCACGGTGGTCATCGGCGGGCCGCTTGCGTACCTGCTGCTGCGCATACCCCCCACCTGTCACGACGGCTTGCTCAACCACGGAGAAACGGCGCCCGATCGCGGCGGTCCGTGCCTCCTGCTCGATGAGGCGCGCCTGTCGCCGTCGGCGATCGTCTGGGCGCGTACGTTCCGCGTGCGGCAGCCCGATGTCTCGACGTCGTCGCCCTCTGGCGCGATGTACAGTGCGGTGGCGTACGTCGAAAATCCGAACGCCGCCGCCGGCGTCTTGGAAGCGCCGTACCGTTTCTTGATCTATGATAGCGAGAACGTGCTGGTAGCCGAGCGCGAGGGTGTCGCGTTCGTCTCTCCCGGCGGGATTACGCCTTTCTTCGCGGGTGGTATCGACACGGGGAATCGTGCGGCGCTGCGCGCGATCTTCACGTTCACCGCACCGTTGACGTGGGTGAAGGCCTCGCGTACGACCGACGGGCTCACGGTGTCGAACATCCGCACCATAAACCTCAACGAGGCGCCGCGCATACAGGCGACCGTCGCGAACGCTTCGCCTGCGCCCATTCTCGATACCGACTTCGTAGCGGTCATCTTCGATCGCGGCGACAATGCGTTTGCCGTGTCGGCGACCAAGCTCGACCGCATCGAGTCCGGCGGCTCGGCGGAGATCGTGTTCTCCTGGCCCGATCCGTTCGGGAGTCCGATCGGCAAGATAGAGATCCTGCCGGTGCGGCATCCGGAGCCGGACAAGAAGGCAGAGCGGTAACCTATGTCTCCCGTCACCCGTGCGCACTCCGGCATCATGCGTCTGTTCGGTCACGTCGACCCGTTCCTGCTCGCGGCGGCCTTTGGCATGTCGCTCCTGGGGCTGGCGACTATGCGCAGTTTTTCCGCCGAAAACTTTTTTTTCGAGCAGCAGGTCATCTGGATCGCAATCGCGCTCGTCGTTTTTCTGGGAGCGTCCCTGCCCGACTATTCCTTCCTGCGTACCACGTCGATTGCAACTGTCGTATATGGAGCGCTGCTCCTCCTGCTTACGCTCGTATTGGCCGCCGGTTCGCTTGTCTTGGGCGCCACCACGCGCTTCGACCTCGGACTCTTCGCCGTGCAGCCGTCCGATCCGACAAAACTCGTGCTCGCCGCGGTCTTGGCGAAATATTTCGCGCGGCGACACATTGAGATAGCCCACATAAAGCACATACTGGTGTCAGGTACATACGCGTTTCTTGCGTTCGCCCTCATCTTCCTGCAGCCGGATCTCGGTTCGGCGATCACCGTATTCTCGATATGGTTGGGGCTTACGCTCGTGGCAGGTCTGTCGTGGAAACATCTCGCGGTGCTGTTCGTGACGGGCGCAATCGTGTGTTCAGGATTGTGGATCACAGTGCTCAAACCCTACCAGAAGGCACGCATCATAACCTTCGTCAACCCGATGACGGACATCCGCGGTGCCGGCTACAACGCGTACCAGTCCACGGTGGCGGTCGGGTCGGGGGAGCTTTTGGGGAAGGGCGTAGGATACGGCACGCAGTCGAAACTGCAATTCCTGCCCGAGTTCCAGACCGACTTCATCTTCGCGGCGTACGCCGAGGAATGGGGATTCGCGGGCGTGGTGCTTCTGTTCGGCCTCTATGCGGTCGTGATTCTGCGGACGCTTTCGATTGCCGCACACGCCGATGACAACTTCAGCCGGCTGTTCGTGACCGGTATCGCGCTCTACTTCATGGCACAGTTCACGGTGCATGCGGGCATGGATATGGGGCTCTTGCCGATTACAGGCATCACGCTGCCATTCATGAGCTATGGCGGCTCGCATCTGTTGACCGAGTATTTCGCGCTCGGCATCGTGATGAGCATGCGCCGATCACGCAGTATCGCGGGCATCCGCACCGAGCATACGGAGTTCGTGGGGCCGGTGTAGGATGCGGCGAGAGTATGAACACTACCTAGCGGCTAGTAGAGCTTGTACGTTTGAAGGCGCATGCGGCTGATGTCATGGTTTGCACGGACTTTCTGTGCGAGCGCGGCACCGAGCGTCGCGCGCCTATCCGCATCGTGCGCGAGTTTCGTGATTGCCGCGGCAAACGCGGCGGCATCGCCTGCGGGGCAGAGGATACCTTCCACGCCGTTTTCCATAACTTCGGGGATCCCGCCGACTTCGCTGGCAATGACCGGGAGTGCTGCGGCGCCCGCCTCAAGCACGACGTACGGCAAACCCTCCTTGTACGATGTCAGTAGGAAGATGTCGAATGCCTTGAGGAGTGTTCGCGCCTCCGGCACGGTCCCGAGCAGGTGTATGCACCCCGCGAGTCCGCGCGCGGCGATGTCTACCGTGATCGCATCCTGCTCTTCGCCCGCGCCGATGATGACATAACGAAGGTCGATACCCGATGCGTTCGCCGCCGCAACCGCCGCGATCGCAGTTACGTAATCCTTATTGGCGGTCAATTCTCCGATAGAGCCGATCCACAGGGCTGCGTCGTCCGCGACGCCGGGCAGAAGCGCCACCCTTGCCTCGGTTCGGTCGACGAAGCTTGGCGTGTCGATGCCGTTGCTGATGACATGTATCCTGCGTGCGGCGAACGGCATGCGGGCCATCACCCTGCGGTCGCGCTGCGACAGCACGATAGTATCGTGCGCCAAGAGCACGGTGAGGTATGAGAGGAGGAAGATAGCAATACGGGCGAAGATCGGGCGCGATTCATAGAACGGCCAGCCATGTGCGGTGTAGATGATATGTTGGACGCCCGAGAGCCGTGCTGCTAAAGCACCCAAGCCCGCCGCCTTCGAGCTGTTGAGGTGTACTTCCGACGGACGCTCCTGTCGCATGAGCCGCCACAGTGCGAAGAAGGCGTGCACATCGTCGCCGCTTACGTCGCGCGCCAATTCCGGCACGAGTACCGTGCGCACGCCAGCGGCCGAGAGCATCGCGCCGAGCGCGCCCTGTCCGTTTCCCGCGCCGTTCCCCGCAGGGTCCGGCCCGAACGCGACGACCGGTTCGAACACCCCCCGCGGCAGGCCGGTGGCCAGGTCGTAGACGTACCGCTGTGCGCCGCCCCAGTTCGACTTGGTGACGATGTACAGGACTGTGCGGGGTGCTTGCGTCATAGGGTACGGAATGCCATGATTCTCCCAAACAGTATGACATTGTTGCGGAAAAGGGAATACGGCGTCCTGCTTATCGGCGACGTCTTCGCCTTCGTGCTTTCGCTGTGGGCGGCCTTGTGGGTGCGTTATCTGGACATGCCGGGCGTCGCGTTCTTCACGATGCACCTCGTGCCGTTCGCGTTTTTGTTTGCCGCATGGGTCGGCGTCTACTTCCTGGCCGGGCTCTACGGCAAGCACACGCGGCTCTTCCGCAGCCGGCTGGTCGCCACGTTGCTCTCGGTGCAGGTCATCAATGTCGTCATCGCCGCATTGTTCTTCTGGCTCGTTCCTGCCTTCGTCATCACCCCGCGGTTCCTGCTTGTCGTGTACCTGCTCATGTCGTCGCTCCTTATCGTGCTGTGGCGCGCGGTCGTCTTTCCGCATGTGCGCGGCGTGCGGCCGCTGCGCGGCGTCTTGATCGCGACCGGTCCCGACGCGCGCCTGTTGGCGCAGGAGGTCGGCAACGACGCGCACTACCCGTTCCGCTTCGAGTATGTGCTCGACACGGCGCATGCGCCGTCGCACGAGGTCATCCAGCGCGCATGCCGTATCGCCGAGGAGGACGGCGTACAGTTCCTCGCCGCCGACGTCACCGACACGGCAGTGTCGGCGGCGCTCCCGATCGTGTACGATGCGGCGTTCCACAAGCGGCGCTTCGCGCTCATCAACGTCAGCGACCTGTACCAGGAAGTGTTCGAGCGCGTACCCCTTTCTTTGGTGCGCTACGACTGGATACTGCAGAATGCAGGTTCGTCAGATGTCTACGACAGCGTGAAGCGCCTGTTCGACATCGCCGGTGCGATCGTCATCGGCCTCGTCTCGCTCGTGTTCTATCCGTTCATCGTGCTCGCCATCAAGCTCGACGACGGCGGCCCCGTTTTCATCACGCAGGAGCGCGTCGGCAGGTTCCAGCATCCTATCCGTATCTACAAGTTCCGCAGCATGAGCGGGAACGACAACGGCCGCTACGGCGAGAACGGCGTCTCGTCATTGCGCGTGACGCGCACCGGCAGGTGGCTGCGCGTCTTGCGGCTCGACGAGCTGCCGCAGATCTGGAACGTGCTCACCGGTGACCTCTCGCTGGTGGGGCCGCGGCCGGAGTTGCCGAGCCTTGCTGCGCAATACAGCGCGCGCATCCCGTATTACAACGCGCGCTACCTGCTCGCGCCCGGGCTCATGGGCTGGGCGCAGTTGAAGCACGACCGTCATCCGCACCACGGCACCGCCATCGAGGAGACGAAAGAGAAGCTCTCGTACGATCTGTATTACCTCAAGCACCGGTCGCTCTTGCTCGACATCTATATACTGTTGCAGACCATCCGCATCGTTTTGACAGCACGCGGCTCATAGGGCACATTTGTCACATGAAGAAAGCGGTAGTAACGGGCGGCGGGGGGTTTATCGGCTCGCATATCGTCGATGCGCTCGTGGAGCGGGGCGATGACGTGCATGTGATAGACAAATACGTCGGCGGCAAATACCAAGATTGGCTCAATCCCAGGGCAACCTACCACGAGCTCGATATTCGCAGTACCGACGATATCCAGAAAGTGATGGAGGGCGCCGATACCGTCTTCCACACGGCGGCGCTGCCGCGCGTACCGTACTCCATCGAACATCCGGTCGAGACGACCGATGTGAATGTCACCGGCACGGCTTCTGTCCTTACTGCCGCAGCGCGCGCCAAAGTGCGTCGCGTGGTCTACTCGGCCTCCGGCTCGGCGTATGGCGAACAGAGCGTGATGCCCTTAGTGGAGACGATGCCTGCCAACCCGGTCAATCCGTATGGCTTGCAGAAGCACGTCGGCGAGCTCTTCGCCCGCGTCTGGAGCACCACCTACGGCCTGGAGACGGTCTCACTCCGCTATTTCAATATCTACGGCCCGCGGCTCGATCCGACGGGGCCGTATGCGCTGGCGGTCGGTGCGTTCCTCTTGGCAAAGAAAGAGGGGCGGCCGCTGACTATCTTCGGGGACGGCACCATCACGCGTGACTACACGCATGTGCGCGATGCCGTGCGTGCGAACCTCTTGGCGGCAGAGAGCGACAAGGTGGGGAAGGGCGAGGTGATCAACATCGGCGCCGGCCGCAATGTCACCATCCAACATCTTGCCGAGCTCATCAATGGAGGGAAGGATGGCATCCAGTATGCTGCGCCGCGCATCGAGGCGCACGATTCGCAGGCCGACAATCGCAAGGCAAAGGAGCTCCTGGGCTGGGAGCCGCAGATAATGCTTGAAGAAGGTATCGCCGAACTCAAGCAGCTCTTCGGCATCGCGTAAGCATGGTGGTAGATGGAAAGATAATCGCCGAGTCCGTGTATGCGGCCATCGGTACGAAGTTGCGGGGGAAGCGGCTCGGCATCGTAGTCTCTACGGGGGATGTCGTGACTGATTCGTATGTGCGCATCAAAGCGCGCGCTGCCGAGCGGCTCGGCGTCGAGATCGTCCGGCGGGAACTGTCGCCGGATGCGACGACCGCAGACGCACTTGCTGCGGTCGCGTCGCTCGTCGAGGTAGCGGACGGCATCATCGTGCAACTGCCCCTGCCGCCGCAGGCTGATGCCGATACGGTGCTTGCTGCGGTGCCGCCCGAGCGCGACGTAGATGCGCTGAACACGGGCGCGTTTGTGACGGCGCCCGTTGCCGGCGCAGTGCGTGAGATTTTGAAAACGGCGGATATAGACGCAGCAGGGAAGCGGGCGGTCGTCATCGGACAGGGGCGACTCGTCGGCGTGCCGTGCGCGGCGCTCTTGCGAGAGCTGGGCGCCGACGTGATGGTCGTGACGAGGGGTGACTCGCTCGAGCCGCTGCACGATGCCGACATCGTCGTCTCGGGCGCCGGTGTACCGGGCCTCATCAAGCCCGACATGATCCGTAACGGCGTCGTTCTGATAGACGCGGGCACGTCGGAGTCGTCGGGGAAGGTGGCGGGCGATGCCGATTCGGCATGCGCGGAGAAAGCGTCGGTCTTCACGCCGGTGCCCGGCGGCGTCGGGCCGCTGGCTATCGCGATGATTTTCAAGAATCTGTTCGATCTCATGCAAGAGAAAGACTCCCCGACGAAGTAGTCGGGGAGTCGTGCTTGAGGCACTGCACCTAAAAATACATGTGCAGTTTTGCCGCGAACCGATGGGTTGCGGTATCGGCATCGACACGATGGGCGGCTGCGGACATCCACGGAAAGTGCCGAGCCAGCCCCTTGCCGGACATCAGGACCGCTTTTCGCGGATTGCGCTCTGCACCGCCAGCATCACTCATGCCGTCCTGACCGAACACGACCGTCCTGCCCGGACCTGCGGCAATGAGAAAGTTCAGCGCGGCGGTATTTTCCTCCGGCTTTGCTCGCCCGACGCTGGGGTCCGGTTCGTATGACATCGTCCGCAGTTTGCACCGCGCGTTGCTGACGAGTTCTGCCAGAGAATAGTCTCGGACGCTCTCGTAGCAGTGATCGAACGCCACAGCGAATTTCATCGCCTCTTCACGGAAGAGGGCGCACAGCGATGCATTCGCCGCAACGAAGCCTGCGAGTTCTGGCAGGCGGCACCAGCGCCGCACGAGGTCGTTCGGCTGATCGTCGTAGACGAAGCTCCAGCGATCGTCGCGCGGGTCGTGATAGAGACCGCCGGTACTGATGAGCGCGCGCGTCGCTTGATCGCGTTCATTCTTCAGTTCGTCGTAGAAAAGATCCTGTAGACGCGGGTTCTCTTGCAGCCGTGTGAGGCCGGAAGCAAGGGCAGCGACGCGCTGACATGTGTCTGGCGTGTCGATGATGGCGAACCCCCGGCTGCGGACATCGTGGACATGGGCGAATGTATGCGGTTCAGGTTCCATGACGAGCGTCATGAATCGAGTCCTTTCTTTGTTGTTGAGAACAGGTGACTGTGTCCGACTGTAGCATAGTTTGCAGATATGTATAGAGACACGAACAGACATAATGTCAACCTACCTTCAAAGCAAAAAACCCGTATACTGCGGGCCATATGTGGCAGAAGCGGGTCATGGCTCTCCTTGTACTTGCAGTCGGTGCGGGTGTCGGCTGGTATGTCAATTCGTCGCACGTGACCGGCGCACATCCGTTCAAGCTTGGCCTCGATCTTTCGGGCGGCACCCAGCTGGTGTACCGTGCCGATACCGCCGCACTGCCGCCGGGCGATGTTACGGGCTCGCTGGATGCGCTGCGTGACACGATAGAGAAGCGCGTCAACGCGTTCGGCGTGGCCGAACCTCTGGTACAGCTGGAACACGCCGGCACCGTCTCGGGCAGTGCCGAGGAGCGCCTCATCGTCGAATTGCCGGGCGTCACGGATACCGAGCGTGCCATTGCGCTCATCGGGCAGACGCCTGTGCTGGAGTTCCGGCTCCTGAAAGACGGCGCCAACCAGAACGCGTCAAGCACGGCGGACGATCTCTTCGAGGCACCCGTCATCACCGGCAAGCATCTTGCCTCCGCACAGCTGCAGTTCCAGAATCAGACGGGTACGGTATCGCAGCCGGTCGTCGTCCTGAAGTTCAACGAGGAGGGCAAGCGGCTGTTCGCGGAACTCACGCGCGACAACGTCGGTCGCATATTCGGCATATTCCTCGATGGAACAGCTATCTCGACGCCGGTCATCCGCGAAGCGATTCCCGACGGTACCGCCGTCATATCCGGTAATTTCGCGGCCGCCGAGGCGAAGGAACTGGCACGCAACCTCAACTACGGGGCGCTGCCGGTGCCGATAGAGCTCGTCTCGACCCAGACCGTCTCCGCAACGCTCGGAAGCCAGGCCGTCGCCGCAGGCATCCGCGCCGCACTCTGGGGCATCATCGCCGTCATCGCGTTCATGATCCTGTGGTACCGTTTGCCGGGTCTTATCGCGGGCGTAGCGCTGCTGGTCTACATCGTCGTATCGCTCGCGTTGTTCCAGTTCATCCCCGTGACGCTTACGGCCGCGGGCATCGCCGCATTCATCCTCTCCATCGGCATGGCGGTGGATGCGAACATCCTTATCTTCGAACGCACGAAAGAAGAGCTCGACGGCGGTAAGCACATCGCCGAAGCGATTCACGACGGCTTCGGCCGTGCGTGGCCGTCCATCCGCGATTCCAATATTTCCTCGATGATAACGGCCGTCATCCTCTTCTGGTTCGGCACGTCCTTGATCAAGGGTTTCGCGCTCGTGTTCGGCCTCGGCGTTTTGGTTTCGATGCTCACTGCAATCTCCGTCTCGCGCACGTTTCTCTTGGCGCTCGGCATCCACTCGCGCAACACGTTCACGCGCTTCCTGTTCGGCAGCGGCATCTCGCACTAAACGCATATGTTCATCATCAAACATCGCATCTGGTTCTTCCTGCTTTCTGTGCTCGTTGTCGCGTCTGCACTCGGCGCACTCTTCGTCTATGGCTTGCACTTGAGTACCGAGTTCACCGGCGGTTCGCTCGTCGAGGTGACGTACGCAGAGCGCCCTGCGCCCGACACCGTGTCAGCGGCACTCGACGAGGCAGGGTTCGAGGGATACTCGGTGCGACAGGCGGGCGAGCACGGCTACATCGTACGCAGTGCCTCACTCTCGGCCGACGAGCGCGCTGGCCTGCCGGCGTTGCTCGCGCCCGGCTCCATCACGCAGGTGACCGACATCGGGCCGACCATCGGCGCCGAACTGCGCCGCAAGGCGGTATGGGCCGTCGGCCTGGTCCTGTTGTGCATCCTCCTCTTCATCGCGTTCGCATTCCGCAAGGTGTCGCAACCGATCTCCTCGTGGGTGTACGGCGCAGCGGCGATCGTCGCGCTCGTGCATAACGTCATCATCACGACCGGCTTCTTTGCGCTGCTCGGACACATCGCGGGCGCGGAACTCGACTCGCTCTTCGTGACCGCCATTCTTACGGTACTGGGCTTCTCGGTGCATGACACCATCGTTGTCTTCGACCGTGTGCGCGAGAACCTCTATCGCAACCACGAGCGCGGTCGCAAGGAACCGTTTGCCGACGTCGCCGGACGCTCGCTCGCGCAGACCTTTACGCGCTCCGTCAATACGTCGTTCACGGTGCTGGTGACGCTTGCCGTCCTGTACGTCGTCGGCCCGGCTTCGACCAAGTTCTTCTCGCTCACGCTCCTGGTCGGTATCGTGGCAGGTACATACTCATCGATATTCCTCGCCACGCCGCTCTTGGTTTCCTACGACCACTGGAAGCATCGTTAGTGCAGGTGCTAGGATGCGGCTATGGGCAATCCCGTGCGCATCGAAGAGAGCTGGAAGGCGCATCTGATGCCCGAGTTCGAACAGTCGTACTTCACGCAATTGAGTGAGTTCGTGCACGAGGAGTACGCGAACGCGCGTATCTACCCGCCGCCGATGCAAGTATTCCGCGCCTTCGACGAGTGTCCGTTCGACCAAGTGAAGGTCGTCATCTTGGGGCAGGATCCGTACCACGGGGCCGGACAGGCGAACGGTCTGTGCTTTGCGGTCGGGCAGGGGGTCGCCACGCCGCCATCGTTGCAGAACATATTCAAAGAGATTGAGAGTGACCTGGGGCATCAAGTCTCGCATGATGCCGACTTGTCGCGCTGGGCCAAGCAGGGTGTTCTCTTATTGAATGCGACGCTGACAGTGCGGGCCGGACAAGCTGGCTCGCATCAAGGCAGGGGATGGGAGCGGTTCACCGACGCGGCGGTCAAGGTGCTCAACGAGGGGCGCGAGCATCTCGTGTTCCTCCTGTGGGGGAATTACGCGAAGCAGAAAGGCGCGCACATAGACCGCCATCGTCACCTCGTGCTCGAAGCCGCGCATCCGTCGCCGTTCTCCGCGTACAGCGGCTTCTTCGGCTGCAAGCATTTCTCGAAGGCGAACGAGTATCTCGTAGTGCACGGACAGGCGCCGATTGAGTGGTGAAAAAAGAGACGCGCCGGCATGAGTGTGCCGGCGCGTGTGCGAATGGTCACCATCCGCCGTGATGATAGGGTGGGGGAATGGGCTCTCCGCCGTCCCGTTCCCGTTTTTGCCTGCGCTGTATGGCGCGCAAATCTTCTTCTATCAAGAACGACGGGCCGCCCGCCTGCAGGCGGCGCGCAAAGTCCTTGAAGCGCGGGTCACTTTCAAACTCCTCCCCGAGCACTTCTCGGGCGAGTCTCCGCAACTGTTCCATGTTTGTGCTTCCCTGAAAGAACGATGATTCCCACAACGACGAAGCCCCTCGCAGGGAGGGGCTCCGGTTTGTTCGCTGTTTCGGTGTTAGCCGAGCAACGCGCACGCCGCGCCCCTGGTGGTCCAGAAGCTAAAGCAATACTGCTGTGCGGCTGCACGATGCATGGCTCTAGTATAAGTGGCGGTATTTTTGAGTCAAGGGTGCGTGTTGACAGACATGTACGTATAGGTAGGATTTGATATAGCGTCGTTTTTGATACTTGGTCGCGGTGACCAGTGGAGGACGACGTGGGAGGTGTGCATGCAACAGCAACATCCGACCACGACAGAGAACATTCAACCAGAACGGTCTTACGCCTCGTATGGCACTCGGCCTGATTTAAAGCCGCCAGATAGTTCTATTGCGGAGCCTGTTCAGGCCGGTCGCCCCGTGTTTCGTGGGGAATTCAGCTCTGATGGCCTCGCTTCCAAGCGCTATGCGAATTGGGCGCGCGGCCGCGAATCTAGCCGTGTCTGACGGCCTGTCATTCAGCCCCGGCAGCAAGCCGGGGTTGTTCATTTGACTTCGCCCGCTAATCGTATATACTTGCTCAGCCACTCAGGAAGTGGCTTTCTTATGCCTTTTTTCGGGCACAAGGCGTTCCTTGAAAACCAAATACAACAAAGTACGCAATACCTAATAAGTATTGGTAAGAAAAGTGTTAAACACACACAGCAAACAAGTGGAATAAAGAAGCACCTGCGGGGCGACCCGGAGGTGACACATTCTTTTGTTCCGTCCATCCTAGAGAAACTAGAAAAGTGAACTATGTTCAAATTCTTTTAACTTAGAGTTTGATCCTAGCTCAGGGTGAACGCTGGCGGTATGGATAAGGCATGCAAGTCGAGTGGGTTTAGACCCACGGCAGACGAGGTAGTAACACGTAGGAACGTACCCCATAGTCGCGCATAACCCGCCGAAAGGCGGAATAATTCGCGATGGTCTCGCAAGAGTAAAGATTTATCGCTATGGGAGCGGCCTGCGCAGTATCAGCTAGTTGGTAGGGTAATGGCCTACCAAGGCAACGACGCTTAGGGGAGCTGAGAGGCTGACCCCCACCGATGAGACTGAGACACGGCTCATACCCCTACGGGGGGCCGCAGCCGAGAATATTCGACAATGGGCGAAAGCCTGATCGAGCGATACCGCGTGGTGGATGAAGCGATTCGTCGCGTAAACACCTTTTATGGAGGAGGAAGTCATTGACGTTACTCCATGAATAAGGGGCTCCTAACTCTGTGCCAGCAGGAGCGGTAATACAGAGGCCCCGAGCGTTACCCGGAATCACTGGGCGTAAAGAGTGCGTAGGTGGTCATGTTAGTCGGTCGTTAAACCCCGGAGCTCAACTTCGGAATCGCGATCGAAACGGCATGACTCGAGGGCGTGAGAGGTGCATAGAACTCATGGTGTAGGGGTGAAATCCGTTGATATCATGGGGAATACCGAAAGCGAAGGCAGTGCACTGGCGCGTTCCTGACACTCAAGCACGAAAGCGTGGGTAGCGAACGGGATTAGATACCCCGGTAGTCCACGCCCTAAACGATGATCGCTGGCTTTAGGGAGTATCGACCCTCTCTGAGGCGAAGCTAACGCGTTAAGCGATCCGCCTGGGTAGTACGGCCGCAAGGCTAAAACTCAAAGGAATAGACGGGGGCTTGCACAAGCGGTGGAGCGTGTGGCTTAATTCGTCGCTAAGCGAAGAACCTTACCAAGGCTAGAAATCCTACTGCACGCCCCGTGAAAGCGGGGAAGCCTTCGAGGGTGTAGGACAGGTGATGCATGGCTGTCGTCAGTTCGTGGTTTGAACCGTTCCCTTCAGTGGGGTAACGAACGCAACCCTCGTTGCCTGTTACAAGTGTCAGGCGAGACTGCCCCCTCACGGGGGAGGAAGGTGAGGATGACGCCAAGTCAGCATGTCCCTCTGATGCCTTGGGCTGCACACGCGCTACAATCGCCATTACAACGGGGCGCGACGGGGTAACCCTGAGCAAATCCTTCAAAAATGGCGCCAGTTCGGATTGAGGTCTGCAACCCGACCTCATGAAGCCGGAATCGCTAGTAATCGCGGGTCAGCCACACCGCGGTGAATACGTTCTCAAGCCTTGTACTCACCGCCCGTCAACTCAGGGGAGTTGGGAGTGCCCAAAGCTCATCTTTACGATGGTCCAAGGCAAGCTCAATGACAAAGAGTAAGTCGTAACAAGGCACGGGTAGCGGAAGCTGCTCGTGGAATCATTCCAAAACGGACACGTCTAGCGCGCGAGCGCTAGATTGAACCGGTCGGTTTGAGTGTCTCAGCTGAGCACTCAAGGGCAATGATGGTGTACCCTAATCTCCATCCGACGCATCGGAAAGACGATGGCCGATGGTCTTCTTCGGAAGATCCCGGCTGGGTGGACGGAACAAAAGAGTGTGAAAGATGCTGTGTTCGTACACGTTGTATACGGTTATCACAATGACCGCCCCGTTATGGGGCGGTCATTGCGTTTATGCTGCGTCTCCTGCATACTATGCGGCGGTAGGGGCAAGTGCCCCTTTTTGCGTGCCTGCGGGCATTGTTGGAGGAGACGGGACGATGAACGAAAATCACGGGTGGCCGGTTTCCCAGAACGGCTATGTGCGAACCTTCGATCGGGATTCCGCGCGGCGACAGTTCAAGCTATCGGTCTGGCTTGTTGCCGCGATGGCCGTTGCGGCATTTGCGCTGGGCTTTCTGTACGACCCAACCAGGGGCGTGCAGGCGAGCTCCGCGCCAACGACGATCGTTCAGTAAAAAGAAGGAAGCATATATTTTGGGAGCAACGTCATCGGGCTCGGCATCTTGCATGTCGAGCCACGATCTTTTGCGGGGCAGGGGAAAACAAAAAAAGAGGTGAGGAGCAATAGAGAAAGGCGGCTCGTCGAGCCGCCCTCGTCTTTCCCTTGTTTACGCCTATTCCCCTGATGGCTGCACATACCCAGTGCACGGGTGCACGTCCGCCATTCCTCGCCGTAGCTGCCGCTCGGCCCGCCGCGTCCGCAGGTGCGCCTTCTTCTGCCTGGATCCCTGCGGCTTGCGGCGATTCGATCGCCCGTGCTCTTCCTTGTTTGCCACTGGCTTTTTCTCCTGCCCGGACTGATGCGTCCTGGCCCGATGCTAGCACGGTCGAGTGCGGGTTGCCACTGCATGATGCGATACGTTGTAAACAACAGGAGGTTCACGCATATATGGATATGAAAGCGAAGTGCGCGCGCAAATCAGTGGTGTGTGTACGGCACAGGGAAAGGATGCTACATGCAAACGAAACACATGATGAGTCGTTCTTATGTTCCATGTTCGTTCTGTGTATCACCGAGGGTGGAGACATGCATGCAACGGCCGCTTCCGCCGTGGTACTACATCACCGATTTGTTGTTCTTCGTGTTCCGTTGCCATAGTGATTCTTACGCCTCTCGCAAGCGTGAGTGCGGACCCGATTGCGATTGCATGAATCCATGCCCGCACTGACCGGGAGTACAGCATGGGTTTCGTTTACATGGTGCAAGGGTGTCACAACAGAGCATCGTCATGAGTCATGAACATATTCGTGGTCGGGGCTGTGGTTGTGGCTTGGCGGCAGGAGCAGGAGTTGCCAGTGGGCGGCAAGAGAAGAGGTGCGGAGCATCCCGTTGTCAGGGGGTATTTTTTTTGCTATATATAGGTGACCGTTTGCGCGCGTAGTTCAGTGGTAGAACGCTGTCCTGATAAGACAGAGGTCGAAAGTCCGATTCTTTCCGCGCGCACAGCAAAGCATAAAAACCTCCCTCGACACAAAGGTCGGGGGAGGTTTTCGTATAAGGGGCTTGATTGTGTTACAAAAATCTCGCTATCCCTATATTATCCGAGATAACAAGAAAAAATGGCTTGTATACATAATATCGGATACACGAGAAATACATATAGTATGTATCTCGTATACACGAAATTGCTAGTTCAGCACATGTGCTCGCTGTGATTCCTTGGGGTGTATTGCTCTGCTTTGCTGGCGCCTACGGATGGTGTTGCTGTGCTAGGAACGGCCGCTGTGGCAGGATTATTTTACTCGGTGTGTAGGTAAAAAGATTGGTCTGTGTGCCTCAATCGGCGGTGGACCGATTGCTTCTTTGCACACGTTGTACTGTCCACAGCGCACTGGTAGAAGTGTGCATTTCTTATGCTTAAATCGGCTATCATATGGGTATCAAAACGAGGTGTCGTTTTAACGACATGCGGCTTGAAATAAAAATATATGGACGACATGCGGGCAAACGTCTCACGAGCAGAATTCATCTCCTCGAAGGATGCTGCCGCGCTATTCGATGTGACGAATGATCATATCTCTCGTCTCTGCCGCCAGGGTCGCATCAAGGGTGTTCTCGAAGGAGGAGTGTGGCTTGTCGACAAGGTGTCGCTCGTAGCGTTCTTTGCAGAGAAAGGGATATCACCGCGCGCCGTTCCGGTGAAGGATCTTCGTGCCACTGTCCTGTATCATCGGCCGGAGGTCGCGGTACCTGTCTCTTTGCCTGTGCAGGCACCGCCGCGATTGCCGGTTGCGGTGCCGCCACGCCCGCCATTCTTGCATGGTATGGCGGCACCGTTGCTCGCTGTGTTGCTACTGCTCGCGTCATTTTCAGGGGCACCGGCCGGTATCGCCGATACGCTTTTTGCGCAGCGCGCGTTCGTAGCTGCGGCGGCTGCGCCGTCGTCAACATTGTCGATACTTGAGTCTATGCGGAACTTCGTCGCTCGGGCCATGCAACCTCAGCAGTACGCTGGTGGCGTTGGTACACAGACGACGACGCTCGCGGCAGGTCGCCTCGTGCTCTGGCCGTACATGCATTCGTCGGCATTCGCTGTCGCGGACACCTTGGTCACGAATGCCGAGAGCGCTGACATATTACACATCACTAATCCTGTCGTTGAGCGCATCATCGAGCATGTCCCTGTGTCAGCAATCACGCAGACCCTGCCGCCTGCCTTGCTCGGCCAGTTCGTACAGACCCTCTCTGCCGCCTCGACGTACCTCTCAGAAGCCGCGGCGCATCCGCCGGCCCGGTTTGCGTACACCTCTCAAACTAACGGCATCTTCACTGCGGCGAGTTCGACCCTCTTTGCGGACAACAATACATTCGGCGGGAGCAGTGTATTCTACGGCCCCGTGACCATCGCGGAGGCGACTTCCAGCACCTTCGCCATCACGAGTCTGGCACACTCGCTCCTGTCGGTGAACGCGAACGGTTCAATCGTGGCGACCACCTCTATCGGTACCAACCTGCTCACCGGCATCCTCGGAATCGCCAACGGCGGTACCGCCACGAACACGCAAGTGACGAACGGCATCAACTTCTTCGACGGTACGCGCATCACCAGCGGCACGGCGCTGACCTTCAACGGCACGAACTTCGGTATCGGGACGTCATCGCCTGCGACCATGCTTGCGGTCGGCGGCAGCGGCTATGTTGCCGGCGGGCTGGGCGTGGGCACGCTCAATATGGCGACGGGTACGCTCGTGACCACGGGCGATGCGGCGATCGGCGGCAATCTCACCGTCAACGGCAGCTCGATTACGCTCGGCACCTCGACCTCGAACTCGCTCGTCGTGAACGCATCTATCATGTCCCACCTCATTCCAGACCAGAACATCGTGCGCGATCTCGGTTCTCCGGCGTTCTACTGGCGCAACGCATACGTCGGCACGCTCAATGCCAACAATATCTCCGCCGCCTCGACGTCGATCGGCGGTACCACCAATGCGTCGTTCACCATCAACTCCGACAATGTGAGCACTGATACGGAAGATGCGAACCTTATCTTCTTCCGCGGTACCGTCGTGCCCAATGCCCTCCTGACATGGAATGCCGCAAACAACGCCAAACGCTTCGAGTTCAACCAGCCGCTCTATATCCGGAATCAGGCCGGCTCGACGACGATTCCGACGCTCAATCTGGTCGGACTTACCGGCCAGACGGCAAACCTCCTGCAGATCGCCTCGTCGACGGGCCAGACGGTCTTTTCGATCGGTGCGGACGGATGGGCGACGATTGCGACATCCACTATCACATCGCTTACGGCGGGCACTTCTTCCGTTACGAATCTTTCAGTCACCAACACATCGACGTCGACATTCGCCGGCGATATCGGCATCTCCGGCAGCATCATCCCCTCCGCCAATAATACGTACAGCCTCGGCGCACCTAACCTCACCTGGAAGGACTTGTTTGTCGGGCCTGGTTCGATCTATGTAAACGGCAAGAAAGTCATAGAGGACGTATCCAACGTCATCACCATCTCGACGGACCCCGATCAGAACCTCATAACCCAGACGAGCGGTATCGGCAGTGCGACGTTCCGAGCCATCGGTTCGGGCAACGTCCTGCTTACGACCGATTCCGGCAACATCAACATAAACCCCACCTCGGGCAATCTCAACATCGGCACGACCGGTACCGGCCAGTTGAACCTCGGCACCATCAATCAAGGTGTCTGGCACGGCACCGCCATCGACACCGCGTACGTCACCGGCGCTCTCGGCACCATCAATGGCACTTCCTTCAATCGCGGCGATTCGATCACCGTCTCCGCGGCATCCTCCACGCTCCTTGCCAACAACAACACGTTCAGCGGCAGCAACATCTTCTCGCAGCCGCTCCAGCTCACCTCGACCACCGGCACCTCCACCATCGCCAGCGGTCAGGGCTGCATCCCGACCTTTAAATACGAACATCCGCTAACGCATAATGAGCGGATATGGGAAACAAACGGGGGCATATTAGTCGCGAGGAACGGTTCTGCATCGAGAAGCTGCTGGCAGCGGGCGATTCA
>Ga0233425_10000979_pt1 | contig 68214 bp, 61 predicted proteins | sample Watercolumn_Towu_2_FD_181712 | JGI IMG/M metagenome (GOLD analysis project Ga0233425, IMG submission 181712) | Freshwater microbial communities from Lake Towuti, South Sulawesi, Indonesia - Watercolumn_Towuti2014_140_MG | ecosystem: Environmental > Aquatic > Freshwater > Lake | place...
CTTTTGGTTCCTCTTACAAATACAACTTTTTGGTTTTGCTTAAAAAAACAAATCATAACATTGCTGATATGGTCCCATATTACCTTTTTAGCTATACTCAACTTAAAATAGGATGGAATATGGAAAAAAAAATTAAAAAATATTCAAAAACAGGTTGGATCTTATCAACACTACTACTCACTATCATCATAGCAGTCATATCAGCCCCTAAAATCTTACAATTAGAGCCTTGTAAAAATTACATCGTGAAACTGATAGCAAAAAATTTAGAGAGCAAAATAAGCATAAAAAATATAAAACTATCGTGGCTTGGCCCTCAAACATTAGAAAAAGTGAGTTTTCATAACCCCAGTGTTGATTTTACTCTAGATTCATATACCATCAATACCAGCATTTTAAATTTCTTCCATAACCTCGGATTACAAAAAAATAACATACCATCAAACTTAATCATAAAAAATGGTAACATCAACCTTCATAACCCAGAGCTTCCCCCAGCGGATTTTTCTAATGTAAATTTAACCCTTCATAAAAACTTCCTAAATAATGAAATAGAAATAACAACCACAGGGCAAACTAAAGAAAATGAAATTTGTGGTGACTTTGCCATCAATGCTATAATACATGCTAACCATTATTTAATATCAGCTAACTTTAAAAATTTTCCGGTTGTCATTGTAGACAGATTTATGTATTCAGATAAAAGATTTTTCTCAGAAATATTAGGCTCACAAATGGATCTAACCATTAAAGCTAATCTCGATGGTAAGATTGGACCATTAAACTTCGATTTGTCTTCGACCAATGTAAAAGCGTCTGCCTTTGCTAACATCTTAGAAAATGCTATCACTTTAAAAGAACCTTTTATCGCCACCCTAAAAACTACCTCCTCCCCTCTTTTTCATAATATAACCACCAAAAATCCAATTGTACTTCGCATCAATGATAATAACTTTTCCCTCCCCATAAATCCCCTAGATACCAAAAGAATAAAAGTAGGCTATGGCATGTTAGATCTTGGAATTTTAACCATCGAAAATACTGGTGATCTTGCAACTTTAATGGAAATGATGAAAAACAATCCTAAAAATGTAGATATCTGGTTTTGCCCCATCGAGTTTAGTATCATCGATGGTGTTGCCAATATCCAAAGAACAGATATGCTAATAAACTATCAAATGCAACTGTGCTACTGGGGGCAATATAATTTTCTTGATGATAAAGCTAACATGTATCTTGGACTAACTTCACAAGCACTTTATGCAGCTCTTGGTGTTAGCGGTCTTAGTCAAGATTATGTCATCAAAATACCAGTTCACGGTTCTATAAATGCATTACAAATAGACGCTAGTGATGCCACATCTAAAATAACAGCTCTTATGACTGCCAAAGCTACAAACAAAGCTGGAATCTTAGGTAGTATTATCGGTAGTATTGCTCGAGGAGCAATGAAAAGTGATGATAATATCCCCCCTCCTAAAAAACCCTTTCCATGGGAAGGAAAAGTAAATCTACCAACACCCCCTGCTTCTAATCAACCTCCCTCTCCTCTGCCATTTAATCTTTTTTAAACAAGCAGGAAGGGCAAAGTTCGCCCTCTTTAAATTTTCTCAAGCAATAGTTATTTCCTTACAAAGATAGACATCTTGAACTGTAGTAACAATTTTTAACCCTTCCTTAAAAGGTTTTTGAAAAGCTTTTCTTCCCAAAATTAACCCCATACCACCAGCTCTTTTGTTGATAACGGCTGTTGCTGCAGCATCTTGAAGATCATTCTTCCCAGAAGCACCACCAGAATTAATTAACCCTATTTTACCAGCATAGTTGTTAAGCACTTGATAACGACAAAGATCAATAGGATTATCAGAACAAAGATCAAGGTACATCTTATCGCTATATTTGCCGAATTTCAATGTTTTATATCCTTCGTTATTAACAGGTAGTTTTTGCTTAATGATATCCGCTTCAATAGTTACCCCTAAATGATTAGCTTGACCAGTTAAATCCGCTGCTTCATGAAAATCTTTTTCCGCCGTTTTAAAACCACTATTTCGTAAATAACACCAAAGAACAGTTGCCATTCCAAGATCGTGAGCTTTCTTAAATGCTTGACTTACCTCCACAATTTGCCTTGTGCTCTCATCAGACCCAAAATAAATTGTAGCACCAACAGCAACACATCCCATATCATAGGCTTGCTCAATAGAGGCAAACATCACTTGGTCATATTTATTAGGATATGTCAAAAGTTCGTTATGATTAATCTTCAATATAAATGGAATTTTATGCGCATATTTTCTGGCAACACTGCCTAAAACACCAAGAGTTGATGCAACAGCGTTACATCCAGCCTCCATCGCCAAAGTTACTATCTTCTCAGGATCAAAATAATCAGGATTAGGAGCAAAAGATGCTCCTGCCGAATGTTCAATACCTTGATCTACCGGTAAAATAGAAAGATAACCACTATTAGCTAATCTTCCATGCCCAAATAATGTTTCTAAACTACGCAATGTTCTAATATTGCGATCAGTAGAAGAAAAAACACGATCAACAAAATCACATCCCGGCAACGTCAATTTTTCTTTCGTTACTTTTTTACAAACATGCTTCAAAAGTATTTCCGCCTTGTCTTGTAAAATCGCTTCAATATCTTTATAAGACATATTCATCCTCTTTTTTTTATTTAAATCTTACCATTTTTTTCTATTTGGAATAATGCTTTTTCCAAAACTCCTGGATCTTACTTAAGGTTTGTCCTTTCGTCTCCGGAACCTTCACCATCACAAACCAAAGAGCTAGCATAGCAATAGCAGCATATAACCAAAATGCGCCTGCACTTCCTAACCATTCTATTAATGATAAGAAAGTTAAAGAAACGATAAAATTACATCCCCAGTTAGCAAAAGTAGCAATGCTCATAGCTTTCCCTCTCACTTCTAAAGGATAAATCTCAGAAATTATGAGCCAAGCAACAGGTCCTAAACTTATTGCAAAGAATGCCACATAACACATTAGACTTAACACTGCAACAATACCTAAACTTGGAATAGCACCAATAAAAGCAAATCCTAATAACACTAAAGATGCAATCATACCAGAAATGCCAATAATCAAAAGACGGCGTCTTCCTGCTCTATCTATAAGCCACAGTGCAACTATGGTCAAAAGAACATTCACTACGCCTACACCAAATGTTGCTAAAATAGCAGAAGATGCTGACTGTAATCCCGCCAATTGGAAAATACGAGGAGCATAATAAATAACAGTGTTTATCCCCGTTATTTGTTGAAATATACTAATTAATACTCCAACAATCAAGGCAGGTCTTACTGCCTTACTAAATACATTAGCCCAGGTTCCTGTTTTCGCACCATCTACATCTAATAGATCACTCTGTATTTTACTCGTACTTATTTTCTTGAATATTTCTAACGCTTTATGCTTTTTACCTACCCGAGATAAAAAACTGGGGGTTTCAGGAATAAAGAAGAGACCTAAAAAGAAAAGTGCAGCTGGAAATAATCCAAAACCAAACATTGATCTCCACCCATTTTGACTAGCAAAAACATAATCAATGCCATAGGCTAAAAGAATACCAATAGTAATAGCCAACTGATTTAATGAAACTAATGCACCCCTACTTTGTGGTGCTGACATTTCAGCTATATATAACGGCACAACTAAAGACGCTATACCTATAGCTATACCACCAATTACCCTACCTATGAGTAACCCAATAAATGTGGATGTAATCGTTAAATAACAAGTGGAAATGATAAAAAGAAAGGCTGTAATAATAAGCATTATCTTTCTGCCATATCTATCTGCCAATGCTCCACCAATGGCTGCACCAAAAATAGCACCTATAAGTAAAATACTGACAACAAGTTCTTGTTGCAAAATAGTTAATTTAAGTTGCTCTGAAATAACTAAAAGAGCACCGGAAATAACACTGGTATTATATCCAAAAAGAAGCCCACCAATAGCCGCAATTAACGATACAAAAAGTGTATATCCCGTAAAAGAACATTTATTGCTTTTCATATTCCCCCACGATTTTTTTCTCCTAATCGTGAGTGAACACTATTTCGTTTTTTTTTCCAATATAAAAATTTTTAAAGAAATTATGGAAAAATCGTACTCTCGAACAGTTTGTAGAAAGATTATGAACAAAAAAACACAACCGCTGACGAAAATACATATCCCATTAAATGGATTCGAACTATGATAAATCAGTCAATACAGGCAATTAAATCGTATTCCAAATTACCTGTTATCTTCACTTGGCATATGTCACCACTTTTTAATTTTCTACTTTTACAATCATTAATGATGATCAGAGGATCTATGTCAGGTGCTAAGTATTGCGATCTAGCAACAAATAATCGATTAGAATCATTATGAAAACCATCGATAATAACTTGCCTTTTCGTTCCAATGAGTTTTTTATGTTTTTTTAACATTATCTCTTTTTGTAAAATTGCTAATCTTTGATAACGTTCTTCTTTCACCTCTTCTGAAAGTTGTCCTACAAAATTATAAGCTTTTGTATGTTTTTCCCTAGAAAACTTAAAAATACCTGCATAATCAATAGCATAATCCCGGGCAAATTGTAAAAGTTCCTCAAATTCTTCTTCCGTCTCTGATGGGAATCCTACAATAAAAGATGTCCTAAGAACAATATCTGGTATCTTAGTGCGTAACATCTCTATGGTTTTAACAATCCCCGCTTTATTTACCCTACGCCGCATACTCTTTAAGATACGATCATTAACATGTTGAATAGGCATATCTAAATATGGACATAAACGCTTATCTTGAGCTAGAAGATCCACAAGTTCACTTGTAATTTCATCAGGATATAAATATAAAAGACGAAGCCAAAACTCTTGTTTTACTTTTAAAAATTCTTTTAAAAGATTTACAAGTCCATTTTTTCTTTTAAAATCATAACCATAATCCCCAAGATCCTGAGCAATTAAAATAATCTCAAAAACTCCGCAATCTAAAAGAGATTTAAATTCAGATATTACATGAGAAAAAGATTTACTCTTTAAAGGTCCTTTAATCATAGGAATAGCACAATATGAACATTTCTTACGACATCCCTCCGCAATCTTAAGATAAGAAAAATGCGAAGGAGTAATTAAAAAACGTTTGTCGTCTAAATTACCCAAATAACTCTTCACATTAGAAACATACTCACCCTTACTTGTAGCGTTACATGCTTTGACAATCTTTTGAATGTCTCCAGGGCCCAAGTAAAAATGAGCTTCAGGAAATAATTTTTTCAGCTCCTCTAAATATAATGAAACCATACACCCACAAATAATAACCTTGGCATCTTTCTTCTTCACTTCAAAATTCTCAGCAATTACAGCAATAGATTCTTCTTTAGCTTCTTTTATAAAACCGCATGTGTTAATAATCAAAATATCCGCTTTTTCTCTCTCGGTACATAAAATAAACCCTTCCTCTAAAAGTTTGGCTAACATTATTTCACCATCTACAGTATTGCGAAAACATCCTAATTGCGTAAACACAACTAGTTGTGGCACAACCCGAGCATTCACAATACATTTCGAAGAATCTTTTTTATGAGATTTTTGCTTTAGCCTTTTCTTCATTGCTTTTTCCTAAAAGTGCCACTATATTATACAATAAAGCGTGTAAAAATGCCTTATTTTTTTAAAAAATTTATCATGTTAGCGTTGACCCTGTTTTTGATCATCACTATAACATTTTTTTTAATGAAAATTATTCCCGGTAATCCCTTCTCACAGGAACAGGATATTCCCCCAGAAATTATGCAAAGTCTTTATAGCTACTATGGTTTAGATAAACCATTACTCGAACAATATTGGCAATATTTAAAAGGTGTCGCTTCTTTCGATCTTGGACCATCTTTAGTATATGAGGGACAAAGAGTGACTGACATAATAAAAAATTGCTTTCCCATATCCTGCTTTCTAGGCATAGAAGCACTTATCTTAGCAATATTTTTCGGATCTACCTTGGGAATATTATCGGCATTTTATCATAAAAAATGGCAAGGTCATATGTCTTTTTTCCTATCCACCTTAGGTATATCCATGCCAAGCTTTTTACTTGCCACTTTCTTACAATATATTTTCTCAATGAAACTTAACCTCTTACCAGTTGCTTGCTTTCATGGATTTGAATATAGCATACTTCCAGCAATATCACTCGCAGCACTGCCCACCGCTTATATTACAAAACTGATAAAATCAACTATGATAGAAATATTAAATCAGGATTTTATAAAAATGGCTTATTCCAAAGGTCTAAGTCAAACTACCATTATTTTAAAACATGCTCTTCCTAATGCCATCTTACCAGTAATTTCCTATCTCGGCCCTCTAACAGCTTATGCTATCACCGGAAGTTTTATCATCGAAAAAATCTTCGGTATCCCCGGTCTCGGACAATGGTTAATAACAAGCGTTTCTAATCGTGACTATCCACTAATTTTAGGACTCACCCTTTTCTTCAGCGTTCTTCTGATCACCTTTAATTTTCTTGTTGATATCATTTACGCAATTGTTGATCCAAGGATAAAATTAAAACAATGACAACCAATTTATATTTAAAATACACATGGCAACAGTTTAAAAAAAATAAAGCAGCATTATATGGACTTATTTTACTTGGTATAATTCTTTTATTGGCAGCCTTCGGCAGTTGCTTTTCCCCCTATACTTACTGTGGTATAGATATGGACAATAAAAATTTACCTCCTTCATTTTTGCATCTTTTTGGCACTGATGAACTTGGAAGAGATGTATTTACGCGTTGTTTATTTGGTATAAGAATCTCTCTTTTTGTTGGTATCATGGCCGCTCTTTTGGATTTACTTATAGGAGTAGTATGGGGTAGTATCGCTGCATTTTTTGGTGGTATCTTAGATGAGGTGATGATGCGTCTTTGTGATACATTTTATGCTATTCCTCATCTTCTTATTGTCATCATGCTCATGATAGTCATGGGCCCTGGATTACTCACAATTATAACAGCACTTGCGCTATCCGGCTGGATAAACATGGCACGTATCGTGCGAGGACAAATATTACAAATAAAAAATATGGAATTTATAAAAGCATCTCTCGCTCTTGGTGCTTCTAAAAAAAGAATTATTTTTAAACATCTTCTTCCAAATATTAGCGGCCCTATCATTGCTACGATGACGTTAACTATCCCCTCTGCTATTTTTGCAGAGGCTTTTTTAAGTTTTTTAGGCTTAGGAGTACAAGCACCAATTGCAAGCTTAGGAGTAATGGTAAATGATGCTCTTTGTGCCCTTCGTTACTATCCATGGAGATTATTTTTCCCAGCAGGCATCATCATAATGCTCATGCTGGCTTTCAATCTTATTGGTGATGGTTTACATAAAGCAATGGATGTAAAACAAACATGAAAAAAATTTTAGATGTTAAAAATTTATCTGTTGCTCTTCAAAATAAACAAATATTAAAAAATATAAATTTTTGCCTTTATGAAAAAAAGACACTTGCCATTATCGGAGAGTCTGGATGCGGAAAAACAACTTTAGCTTTGGCTATAGTAAAACTGCTCTCTAACGCCACTTATGAAGGTGAGATTTTTTTAGAAAATGAAGATTTTTTAAAACAAGACAAAGTGAAAACACAAACTATTTATAAGAACTACTTAAGTATAATCTTTCAAGATCCACTTGCTTCATTGAATCCCATCATGAAAATTGGCAAGCAAATTATCGAAGCATTAAAAATACAGGATGAAGCAAAAGTATTAACTCTTTTATCCGCTGTGGGTATAGAAAATGCAAAACAGTGTTACCATCAATACCCTCACGAAATCAGTGGAGGTATGCGTCAACGCGTAGTTATCGCTATAGCCTTAGCAAAAAATCCAAAATTAATCATAGCAGATGAACCCACCGCATCAATAGATCCTATTAGAAAAACAAAAATAATCGAACTGTTTAAAGAAATACAAAAACAATACGCATCAGGAATACTACTTATCACACACGATATAGAATTAGCTAACAATTTAGCCGACAACTTCATCGTTATGTATGGAGGAACAATCATAGAAAAAACTCAAAATCTCTACTCAGCCAAACATCCATATACAATTTTACTTTTAAATTGTGTTCCTTCCATAAAAAAAGAAAAAAAATTAGCAAATATAAGTGGCTTATCTTCTTTTTGTGAAAATGGTTGTGCTTTTGCAGACAGATGCCCATTGGCAATATCTCTATGCAAAACAAAAAAACCACCATTTTTTAAAGTAGAACATAGTGAAGTGGCCTGCTGGCTATATAATATGCCCAATGCAACACAAAACTTACAAAAACTATTGGATTATGCTCAAAGTAAAGAATATAACGAAATATTTTCAAAAAACTAAAGTTTTGGATGATATTAACTTAGAAATATTAGAGAGTCAAACTTTAGGACTTATTGGAGAATCAGGATGTGGAAAATCCACTCTTGGTAACATTATTATGCGCTTTATTACCCCAACAAGCGGTGCTATTTATTTTGAAGATAAAAATATTTTTACAAGCGACTTAAAACTATCACGTCACATACAAATGATCTTTCAAGACGCTTATGCCTCTTTAAATCCGAGACTTACCGTTTACGAAATCTTAGCTGAACCCTTTCTCATTCATAAGATCGCCAATATGAATAAAGAGATCATGATTCTTTTAGATATGGTAAAATTACCCAAATACACCCTTGATCATTTTCCCCATCAATTTAGTGGTGGACAAAGACAACGAATCGCTATCGCAAGAGCTCTCGCCCTACGGCCAAAACTGATCATATGTGATGAACCGACATCCAATCTTGACGTATCTATCCAAGCGCAAATTTTAAATCTCTTGATCGATTTACAAAAGGAATTGAAACTAACTTATCTTTTTATTTCTCATGATTTTGCTGTGGTAAGATACATCTGTCAACTATTAGCAGTCATGGAAAGAGGAAAAATTGTAGAAACAGGAATGTGTAATGATGTGTTTTTAAATCCAAAACATCCTTATACAAAAAATATTCTTGAAATGGGAAAATTATGAAATGTCCTTGTGGTAGCAATCTTGAATATATCTCTTGCTGTGAAATATATCATCTTGGCAAGGAAAAACCTAAAACAGCTGTGGCATTAATGCGCAGTCGTTATAGTGCTTATTTCTTGCATCTTGCCGATTATATTATTAAAACAACTCATTTTAAAAATCCTAATAGAAAAACTGATGAAAAACTCTGGGAAGCAGAAATTTTAAATTTTTGTGAAAATACAAAACTAGAAAAATTAGAAATATTGACCGTGGAAGAACAAGAGACAAAAGCAATTGTGACCTTTTGCGTCTTTTTCTTACAAAATGACAAAAAAGGTTCTTTTATTGAAAAAAGTTTTTTTGAAAAAGTCGATGGATTTTGGTTATACTACAACGGAGAATTTTTATCCTGTTAACAAAGGATAAATTATTGTATAATGTTATAGAGCAACCCATTAAAAACTAATGTTTAAAGCTAATAAAATAAGAAATATTGCCATCATTGCTCATATTGATCATGGTAAAACTACCCTTTTAGATAATTTACTTAAGCAATCCCATATTTTCCGAGATAATGAAAAGGTTCCTGAGAGAATAATGGATAGTTACGATCAGGAAAAAGAAAGAGGTATTACTATCTATGCAAAGCACACCTCCATTTACTATAACGATTATAAAATAAATATTATAGACACACCCGGTCATGCAGATTTTTCTGGGGAAGTAGAACGCATCCTTGGTATGGTTAACTCAGTGCTACTATTAGTAGATGCACAAGAAGGTCCTATGCCCCAAACGCGTTTTGTGCTATCAAAAGCACTGAAAATGAATCTCAGACCTATTGTCGTCATTAACAAAATCGACCGACCCCACGCTGATCCTGATAAAGCTCTTAATTTAACATTTGATCTCTTTGTAGAATTAGGTGCCACTAATGAACAGCTCGATTTTTCTTATGTATATGCTTCCGGATTGGGTGGTTATGCCTTAAAAAATATTAATGATGAACGAAAAGACTTAACTCCACTTTTTGATCTTATTGTTGATGCTGTTTCAGCTCCTTCTGGCAACATTGATCTTCCCTTCTTAATGCAAGTATCTACAGTATACTACGATACCTTTGTAGGAAGACAAGGATGCGGTCGTATTTTAGAGGGTAAAATAAAAAAATCTGAGCAGATTGCCAAAGTAATGAAAAATGGCCATACATCGACGTGTAAAATTTTAAAAATTGAGAGTTTTTTAGGACTAAAGAAAATCGAATTAGAAGAGGCAGCTGTAGGTGATATAGTCTTATTATCTGGCATGGAAGATATAGATATTGGAGACACACTGTGTGCTCTAGATCACATAGAACAGCTTCCTCCTATAATGCTTTCTGAACCAATGTTATCAATCGAAGTACATCCAAATACCAGTCCTTTTTTTGGTAAAGACGGAACATCTGTCAGCATGAACAAGATAAAAGACCGTCTTTTTCAAGAGAAAAAGGCCAACATATCTTTGAAAATCGAAGAGATTCCTGGAAGGGAAGATGCAATTCGGGTTTGTGGTCGTGGTGAGCTTCACTTAGCAGTGTTATTAGAAGCAATGAGAAGAGAGGGTTTTGAGATGGCGATATCACGTCCGAAGGTGATCTTAAAAGAGGAAAATGGAGAGATTTTAGAGCCCATGGAACATCTCCACATAGAAGTACCAGAAAGTTATTCTGGCATGGTTATAGAGGATATTTCCAAACGTAAAGGACAACTGCAAATGATGAGTACTAATGAACAAAAAATAACTACCTTAGAATTTTTAATACCGACAAGAACACTTTTGGGTTATAGAAGTGATTTCATGACGAAGACGTCGGGTTTGGGCATTTTAACTTCTACTTTTCAAGAATACGCTACGTGGCAAGGTGATTTTATAAATCGCAACAAAGGTGTAATGATCTCTTCTGCGACTGGCAAGGTCACAGCCTATAGTTGTTTTAATTTACAAGAACGGGGTTCTTTATTTGTCAATCCCCAAGACATGGTCTATGCTGGGATGATTGTAGGTGAACATTCAAGGGAAAATGATCTTTCTGTTAATCCGACTAAAACCAAACATTTAACAAATATTAGGGCCGCAGGAAGTGATGAAAATATTATTTTAACTCCTCCTATCATTTTTACTTTAGAGCAGGCGTTGGAATACATTCAAGATGACGAACTTGTAGAAATAACGCCTCATTTTATAAGGTTAATGAAAAAGACGCAGAACTGACAAATTTCGTCTTAAAATATTTTACACATAGTTTTTAGTGTTTTTTTATCAAGTAAAAATTTGAAGCAATACTCACATCTATTTTTTATTAAGTTTAATTACGTAAACCTCTAGTAATTAATTTAATAAGCAACGAAAACTAAATATTTTAATATATAAATAAAAAATTAATTGTTATATAATAGTATGCAAACAACAAAACAAAGGAGAAAATATATGTCATATCCACAACCAACTGGTTATTACAACGGTTATTCATGGGTACAAAATCCACAACAATATGTTGTGCCAGCACGTGTAGTTCACACTAATACAAGAGGGATAGGAGCAGGCGATGTTGCATTAGAAGTGCTTAATGGAGCATCAGATATGATTGGATGGCAAGCTAGTAATTATGCGCTACAAGATGGAATACGTAGCAGAGATGCTGGAAAAATATTTATGGGCGCTGCCGGCGTTAGCAATCCTAGAGGCATGTGTGCAACAGCAAACACTTTTACCTATGGCTCAAGAGCAATACAAGATGATGTCGAATGTTGTGTAGCTACAGGCAAATGTTTATGTATTAGTGTTAGCCTTTTAATAAAAGGCATAGTAGGACTCGCTAAAATAATATTTGGCAAATAAACTTATTATATATTAACTCACGTCAGCAGCACAGCGAAAACCGTATGTGCTGTTGACTGTTCCAGGATTATTACGATGCCGATGAGAACATCTCAAATCCTCTTTTAAACTTTTCCAACAACCTCCCTTTAATACACGATAAATGCCCTGGGGAGGACCTTTTGGATCATCTGGCTCTTGTATTGAACTCTCATAATAGTTATATGCATACCAATCATTACACCACTCATAAACGTTCCCAGCCATATCATAAATACCCAAATCATTAGGAGGAAAGCTCATAACCGCTGTGGTATCAGAACTGAAAAAATTGGCCTGTTTATGATCAATATCACCGCCGGTGGGATATATATATTCTTCTCTTCCACACATGGAAGCAATTTCCCACTCCGCTTCTGTTGGTAATCTCTTACCAATCCACTCAGCATAAGCCGACGCTCCATACCATGTTACTCCTACAACGGGATGCTTAGCATATCCAGATTCGATCATCCATTTACCATTATTTTTTTTCATGCGTGAATCTTTAAGCCGGATAATGTCATTATTATTAACATCCTTTTCACCTCCCATAACCTCCAGAAAGCGAATGAACTGTTCATTAGTAACGCAATGAACATCTATTGCAAAAGAAGTGAGATTAATAGCATGTTTTGGCACTTCATCACGAGAACCAGAGATACTACCTCTAAAATACCTTCCTCCGGAAATAACCACCATATCTGTCAAAACAGGTTCCACTTCTTTGATTTCTACATCGTTAGGTTTGTATTGTACAACTTGCAAATCTTTTTGAAAAACAGCCCCAGGATCAGTATCATATCGTGGTCTTTCTATTTTTGGTGGCTTTATTATAGGCTTTAATTGTTTTTCCTCTGGCATTGTTATGGATGGTTTGATTTCATCGGAAGAAAATTCAAAAGACATCTGCATGGCATTTTCCACTTTTTTACCGATCTCTTCCCAGGATAAGACATCAACATTATAAGTCACATCACGATTGGTTAAAATACCATTTAAAGCTTCAACTAGAAAAGTCGGTCTTTTTTGCACATTCTTATGTAAACAACGTAAAACAAGCTGATCCCAATTAAGTTTATATTCCAGAGCTATTTTCGACGGTAATTCAAAATATCCCTCCGGAAAACTGCGCGTAATCAAATAATAGGCAAGTACACCAAAAGCATAAACATCGCATCTTACATCAATGCGCTCTTTTCTTCTTTGCTCAGGTGCCAAAAAGAGAAAATTATTTAAAAAGACACTATCCAAGCATTGAGTAGAACTTCCTTTTTCCATTTCTCTTATAATACGGTTAAATCCATCTCTCAAAACACGAGTTTCTCCGATAATACGATTTAATCCGAAATCAGTGACATAAACACGGCACTCATCTTCACATTCATCAACAAGAATGTTACTCAGTTTAATGCCTCCGTGTACAAGAAAATCATTACGATATGACACTTTATGCGCATAATCTAAAGCGGAAGCAACTTGACGTAAAATATTCTCCGTTTCTCGTTCTGTAATTATTGTGCCTTTTTTCTTTAAGTAATTTTCTAAATCATTGATATTACCATATTTATCCACCACACATTCACTCACCAAAAAATAAACGCCATCAGCGTAAGATATATTATGAATTTTCGCAATAGAGGGGTGCTCTAGAGTTGCTAAAATAGCCACGTCTTTCTCGAATCTTGTAATAAATTCCTTATCAGCCGCGAGCTCTTGTGGTAATATTTTTACCACATACAGTTTCTTTAAGAAACGGTGCTCCGACAAGTAGGTCTTCCCGAAGGCCCCCTCGCCTAAAAGCTTCAAGAGAGTATAATCACCTAATGTTTGCATAACTTCTATCACATTTTATTTGAATGATAAAATGCGATAGCTTTATATGCAAGCTCTTAAAATCACAAATATTTCATTAATGCAAAAATAATGATAAGAATAGCAAGAGAAACGCCTATCCAAAACATATTAGGTAGCCACTTTACACCTCTACCTGGAGAAGCTCTTTTTTCCAATGTACCAATACCATAATCAAATTCGTGGTTCATTTGTGGCATAGTAAATGCACTGGGATTATCTTTGATAATCTTTTCTCCATTTAATCCTAAAAAAGCAGCATATTGCTTAACAAAACCGATGGCATAAACGGAAGATAAGAATTTATCAATACGTCCCTCTTCAATTGCCTCCAAATAGGATTTACGAATAGATGTTGCATTTTCCACTTCTTTCAAACTTAAATTCATCTCTTCTCTTTTACCCTTAAAAACCTGTCCAATCTTTTTTAAATCTACATTCATCTGATTTTTCTCTTGTAAAATTAGCATTTTATCCTTTTGATATTTTTCTTTCAAATAAAAGGCATACCATGATAAAAAATGTTCATGATTAATTGTTTCACCGTCGAAATTGATATTGCTCTAAAAGGCAAATTGATAAAAGACCTTGAAAATCAAGGGTTTAAAATAGAAAAAATCCCATATGCTTTTTTTGCAGCAAAAAAGAAAGGCATATCTTGTGTCTTTTACGAGTCGGGAAAATTTACAGTGCAAGGCAAAGAAAAAGATGAATTTATAGAATTTTATTTAGAACCAGAAATCTTAAAATCTTTAGCTTACACACATCCGGAAGCATCAATGAACCTATCATCTAGAATTGGTGTTGATGAATCGGGAAAAGGTGATTTTTTTGGACCTCTTTGTGTTGTCGCATTATTTGCTGATAAAACAACAATTACAACTCTCATTAAAATAGGGGCAAAAGATAGTAAAAAAATATCTGATAGTGAAATCTTAAAAAAAGCGGAAATAATAAAAAAAACATGTCCTTTTGCATTTTTATGTTTAAAACCGGAAAAATATAACGAACTATATGCGAAATTTAAAAACCTAAATTTTCTTCTAGCTTGGTGTCATGCTACCGTTATTGACAATCTTGTCAAAAGGACTGCTTGCACAACAGTTATTGTGGATCAATTTGCCTATCCTGCTGTATTGGAAAAAGCAATAAAACAAAAAAAAATAGACATAAATCTCACACAAAAAACTCATGCAGAAGAAGATATTGTAGTTGCAGCTGCATCCATTCTTGCTCGAGCTTATTTTCTAGAGGGGCTTGAAAAATTAAGTGCTAGTTACGCCATAAAAATACCTAAAGGAGCCTCAAAACAAGTAAAAGATACCGCACAAAAATTAATACTAAAATATGGCAATGATATTTTAAAAAAAGTTGCGAAGACACATTTCAAAACAGCACAAAATCTAGAGAATGAAAATTAACACGAAAGTAAACACTGATATAAAGTTATAAAAAAACACTGTAAATACGTAAACGGGGAGTAGTAACAAGATAGCTCCGCATGTTTTCAGAAATGAAAAATTTTCGGATATCTTTATTCCATGAATCAGCAATAGCAAAGACCAAAAAAAAGAAATTATCATGACCAAATTGATAAACATGAAAGGAGCAATTCCTCCTATTTTTTGAACTACACCTCCTCGAAAATCGAATATAAGTAAGATGATCCACATTCCGACATTAATCAAAAGCGGCAGTTGTGACCAACTATAAAGAGTTAAAATGCGTTTAAATGAAGCGTTTCCGTGCATTAAAACACGACAAATACCATATAAAAAAAATGAAACAAAATATAAACCGATAAATCCCAAAAGTGGCGCTAGCAAGATCATTATAAACCATGAGAAACTAAACTCCCAAAGATAAATATCAAAAAAAAGCAAGAGCCAATTGAGAAAAAAGATGGCCCCTGCGAAAAGAATAAACTTTTTTGAAAACAACCCATTTTTGGCGCTTTGAAAAAAATTCACTGTTCTACCTTAGGACCACTTTTATTCACATAATTGGCGCTAATGAATAAGAATCTCACGGCATAAATGCCGCACAATCCTGCACCTGCATAAATCATTCTTGCCCATATGTTATTATTAGACCCCACAAGCCACTCGACGATATCACTCTGAACAAAGCCAAACAATCCCGCATTCAAGGCACTTAGTATTATAACCACTAAGACAAAAAACCTGACAATTGGCATTATCATCCTCCTTTCTTTTCCTAATGCGCCATCTTAATTATTTTTTCAATCACAAAATATCATTGACATTTGAAAATAACGATGACAATATTTTTACATGTCAAATTTTGATAATAAAACTTTAATTCATTTAGAGAAGCTCTGTCGTATCACATGCACGGAAGAAGAAAGGGAAAAACTACTCGATGGTCTACAAAAAATAATATGTTATGTAGAACAACTTAATGAAGTGGACACATCAAAGGTAAAACCCTGCTCAAGCGTATTAGAGGACAAATATGCATCACCCTTACGAAAAGACGAACCCTGTGAAAAATTATCTAGAGACTTATTTTTACAAAATGTTCCTGAGCAAATTAATTTTATGGTAAAAATACCTCCCATATTAAACCAAACAAAAACATCATGATGTATCGATTAAAAGCCCATGAACTTACGAGTTGTTTTTTAAAAGGAACCTATTCTGCAATCGAGATTACTCAATATTTTCTAAAAAGAATAAAAAAAATCCAGCCTCAGGTGAAAGCTTTTTTATCCATATTGGAAGAACGAGCTTTAACTAAGGCGGCCCTACTTGATAAAAAAAGAGCCGAAAAAAAACCTCTTGGCAAATTAGCAGGAGTACCAATTGCTATTAAAGATAATATGCATATTGCAGGTGAAATAACGACATGTGGATCTAAAATGCTATCTAACTATAAAGCTCCATTTAGCTCATGTGTGGTAAAATTCTTAGAAGAAGAAGATAGCATTATTCTTGGCAAAACTAACATCGACGAATTTGCTATGGGCTCATCCACTGAAAAATCGGCCTTTTTCCCCTCTTTTAATCCTTGGGATTTAAAATGCTCTCCTGGAGGATCATCTGGTGGATCTGCTGCTGCTATAGCTGCGAAATTAGCGCTTCTTTCTACTGGTACAGATACCGGAGGATCCACAAGACAGCCAGCTGCATTGTGTGGTGTCGCAGGATTTAAACCAACATATGGAAGGGTATCTAGACATGGGCTGGTATCTTTAGCTTCTTCTTTAGATCAAATAGGGCCTATTGCCGGCTGTGTAAAAGATATTGGATTAATGATGGAAGTAATAGGAAGGCCATCAAAATATGATGCAACTACCATACACCTTCCTTTAGAATCTTTTACCACCAACATGTTTACTTCATTAAAAGGAAAAACACTTGGTGTTCCATGGAAGTTTTTAGAGAATCTGAAAAATGCTACATCTAAGAATTTCGAAGAAGGTGTCAAAATTTTAAAAGATCTTCAAGCCAAAATTATAGATGTAGACTTAAACATTTTGAAATACTCAGTGGCTGTTTATTATATTTTATTAACTGCAGAAGCATCGACTAATTTTGCACGTTTTGATGGTATTCGTTATGGTCTACGTTCTAAAAATGCTAATACCATTGATGACGTTTATGATCTCTCCAGAAAAGAGGGATTTGGCTCTGAGGTAAAAAAACGCATTCTTTTGGGATCATATGTACTATCTTCCGGTTATAAAGATGCATATTATAAAAAAGCCCAAAAGGTACGACAACTGATCATTAATGCCCATGAAAAGGCATTTCAAAAATGTGATTTTATTATTATGTCTACTGCACCTGCATCCTGTTTTGAAATTGGTGCTATTCAAGATCCTATAGAGATGTACTATCAAGATCTTTTTACCATGGGCGCAAATCTTGCCGGTCTTCCTGCCATCAGTATTCCTTCTGGTTTTGATGATAAACTACGACCCTTTGGTCTACAAATAATTGGTCCCAGATTGCATGATGTCAATGTAATAAAAGCAGGACATCTTTTTGAAACTGCGATAAAATTTTCACCAGAAATCCCTCCTCTTTTCGACAAGGAGTTTTTATGAAAGACCTTCCCTATGATTTTTGGGAACCGGTGATCGGTTTAGAAATACACATACAATTAAATACGAAGACAAAATTATTCTCTTCTGCACCCAATCATTTTGGTGATGAACCTAATACAAATATATCTAATACCTGCACGGGACAACCGGGAACTCTTCCGCTTTTAAATGAAGAAGCGGTAAAAAAAGCCGTACTTTTTGGATTAGCCATAAAGGGTAAAATAGCTAAAAGAAGTTATTTTGAGAGAAAATCCTACTTTTATCCAGACATGCCACGTAACTTTCAAATAACTCAAAAAGATACACCCCTTATCAATGGGGGGAAAATTACAACAATAGTTAACGGTAAGAAAAAAAAATTCCAAATAAATCATGCTCACTTAGAAGATGATGCAGGTATGTTGAAACATTTTACTACCTTTACTGGTATTGATTTTAATAGAGCCGGAGTTCCCCTAATTGAAATTGTATCCAAACCCGATTTACACTCACCGGAAGATGCTGTTTCTTATACTATGGCAATAAGGACTCTTGTGAGATGGCTAAACATATCTGATGGGAATATGGAAAATGGTTCTTTACGTGTTGATGCTAATGTTTCCGTAAGGCCCAAGGGCAGTAAAATTTTACGCGGTAAAACAGAAATTAAAAATCTTAATTCCTTCAATTTTCTCAAAATGGCGCTACAGGCTGAAATCAGAAGACAAATAGCTCTTTATTCTGAGAATATGGACAAAGAAATCGTTATATCTGGCAGTTATCGTTGGGATGTTGCTTCGAAAAAAACTATTTTAATGCGAGAAAAAGAAAGTGTTGAAGATTATCGTTATTTTCCTGAACCAGATATTATGCCACTTATTCTTTCCAAAGATTTTATCGATACAACGAAAAAAAATCTTCCAGAATTGCCAGGTGAACGTCTTTCTAGATATGTAAAACAATATCATCTTTCTTTAACTCAAGCCTTTACTCTTGTTAATGAAAAAGAACTAGCCACCTATTTCGAACAAGCCGTTTTTTATTGTTCTAATCCCAAATCCCTTTACAACTGGCTTTTTATTAGTAAAAACTTACCATCTCCCCAAAATATGGCTACACTTGTCAATCTATTAGAAGATGAAAAAATCACATCTACTACTGCTAAGCAAATTCTCAATGAAATGCTGTCATTTCCTGAAAAAACTCCTGATCTTATTTTGAAAGAAAACCCTCAATATTTACCTATTAATGATAATAAGATCATTGAAAAAATTATCGAGCAAACTATGCAAGAAAATCTTCATATAGTTGAAGATTATAAAAAAGGAATTAAAAAAGCCTTTGATTGTCTTATGGGACAAGCTATGAAACTATCTCAAAATAGAATACCAGGACAAATCTTGCGTAATTTAATGCTTAAGAAGTTAAAATCTATGGTCTAGGATGGAATTGATCAAACGCTTTTTTAACATGACTTTTAGAAATTTGCGTATATCTATCGGTTGTTGAAATATCGCTATGTCCGAGCATTTCTTGAATCACTCTCAAATCTGCTCCATTTTCTAAAAGATGAGTAGCAAATGAATGTCGTAAAGTATGCGGAGAAATATCCTTTGTTATTCCCTTTTGTTTAGCATAGAATTTTATTCTTCTCCACATGTTGCTTCTATCCATTTTTTTTCCTCTTTGTGAAATGAATAAAAACTCCTCTTTTTGAGCTTTTGGTCTAAATGTTATTAAATATTCATTAATAGCGAGGATTGCCTTTTTTCCAACAGGTACAATTCTTTCTTTTTCTCCTTTTCCTTTCACTTTTACATATTCTTCAGTTATATCACCCAATTTTAAATCGCATGCCTCAGATACTCTTATGCCCGTTGCGTAAAAAAGTTCTAATAAAGCCTTATCTCTTAAGTCTAAAATTTTTTTTCCCTCAATATTTAATAAATTTTCTACTTCCTTTGGGGTCATTACTTCTGGTATTAATTGCCACACCTTAGGTGCGTCTAAATAGGAGATTAAGTCGATGGTTAAAATGTTTTCTTTTTTTAAAAATCTAAAAAAAACTTTTAATGCCATAAAAGCGCGGTAGATAGAGGAACTCTGAAGACTTTCCATTTTCATATAAGCGAGGTAAGAAATAATTTCCTTAAAGGAAATATCATTTAATGATTTTTTTTCTTTTTTCTTCAAAAAAACCAAGAAAGAGGTGATATCTCGTCTGTAGGCTTGAATGGTATTTTTTAAAAGGCCTTTCTCTGAAGAGATATAAACGATAAAATTATTTAAATATTCATCCATTATATAAATTTATAATAGATAACCGATTAGTCAGCAACAGCCAAACTACCGTCCATAGCGCTGTTAAGCCCACTATTATGTGCCATGGCCGATCTACTTTTCTTTTGTTTATGCCAGCTGTAAATATTTCTCATAGCCTTATAGCCCTGGATAGCAACAATGATTATATTGACAATAAGTGCAATTAAATCAAGCCATACAGGTATACCTGTGATATACAATGCTATTTGTACTGCCAAAGTAAGTAGGCCCAAAATAATTTCCCCCAGCAATAATTCTCTTTTCTTCTTTTTAATTAATTTTTCGACGTTAGCTATTAGAATTTTGGCATTATTGAGTTGCTCTTTTTTTCCACACTGTATACCCGTTATCAAGGTTTCTAGTGATCCTTTATCTAAGCACTCGAGAGCACTGCGACCAGCGCGTCTTAAAAATCGTTCTCTTTTTGTGCACTCAAGATTGGCTATTTCTCTTTGTAATTCTGCTACGCCGAAATTTTCATATTTTGCAAATTTTTCTTTAATTTGTTCTATCTCTTCTTTTGTAACAGTAATTTGTCTTTTTAAAAAACTTAATGTGCTCGTTACGTTAGAATAATTACGATAGAGGTTAAATTCATTCAACAATTTATTAGATTTATACCAGTTATATCCTCCACATGCTATTTTTATTGAAGATGCAAAGGCACCTAAGCCAAAGCCGAGGCCATCCAATACGTTAAAACTCATTGTTTTTCCAGCTTTCATCTCCACTGCAACTGCAGCACCACTGAATGCGCAACCATATAATTTTGAGGTTTGTTTTACTTGCATTACGTTCATAAAATTTTGCTGAGCTCTATCGCCATGTTGTTTAGCATATTTTTTTTCTTTTACGCTATCGTACAAACAACATGCGTTATTAACAGCATTTAGGGCAATATCACTCAGATTGCACTCCATTAATTGTCTATTCCAGGACACATGTGCACCCAAATGTCTTTTGGCTAAAGAACAGCTCTTTCTGAACAAGACTAATGCTGCATTAGAAAAATCGGAAACATCGGCAAGGCGCGATATTGGTATTATTGAATTTTTTTCTCTTTGCGGGAGATCACTTTTTGTTGAAGGGGTTGGTATTTCATTTACTCTATTTTTTCTTCTTAAAGCATCTTCGAATTTTAAGAAACTACCTCGTACTTTTTGTAATTCTGGAAATTGCGTTAAATTGCAAGACAACCATCTGCCATTAACTTGATAGTAGATTTTTCCTTTTGAAAAATTTACGTTTAATTCTTTGACGTCGAAATCGTATGGAATATATGTCCCACTCTTATCTGTAGCATCCCAAATACATGTGAACAATCTTTCGCGTAATTGTGGAGTAAGAACACTTTTGGCCTCTGCTCTAATTTGTTTTGCCAACACTGGATTATTGTCCTCTAATATGCTATTACCTATTAGAGGGTCGATTTGGCCGGATGATCTGATGCTCAAAGACAGAGTCATGGTTCCTCCGCACCATATATTATACCACAATATAAATTTTAAATATAACTATATTCTATTAATGCCAAAACAGTTACATTTTTAAATATTAAGATACTATTAAAATTTTTATTATATAATAAATAAAATTTTACCCACAGATAGCCTTAGGAAAATATACGTGTGTTTATTAGAAAAAAAAGAATACCATCAATTACAATGTAAAAGGATTATTCCCAGAGCCTTGCCATTCTTTTACCTCTCGTGCCATTTCTACGCCCTCACGCCAGTCATCAACAGGGCCCGTTGATGGAAACGCAGAAGGAGCCATGCTACCTTCACCCGCAGAAGAAAAATCTACCCAATTTCCCTCACTCCTTGATACTACAGTCTTCCAAGCTTCGTCCATCGAGCTTGCCGCCCTTACTGCCCTTGCTGCCTCCTCAGGAGAAGGCAATTCTAGTAGCGTTCCTTCTCTCCCCCCCGACCTATCTCTACTATCACCCACTGGTGATGGCAATATTGATGAATTTGCCCCTAATGTAAACGTAGGCATGAACGATGGTGCACGTGGTAACTCAATGTCACCTAATTCAATGAAATTATTTTCCCCATGTTTTTTACGCCACTTAAGCCATAATCCATGTACCCACGGACACAAATTTTTACCTGATTGATATAACCAGTAAATATTCATCAAAATACTTACAACAATGTCGACAATCAGAGGCGCACCCTCTGCATAAAGCAATCCCCAAACAATTATAGATAAAAGAGCAAGAAGAGCATCTCTAATATATTCATATTTTTTATGCTCAATCTTACCATATAAATCTGATAACATTTGCTTAGCATTGACAGTTACATGATGATCTGTTTCTTGAATTAGTTTATCTAAATGATTATCTAACATTTTTAATGCATCACTGCCAGCTCTCTTCACAAATTTAGCTCTTTTCTTGGCTATTAAAAACTTCATCTCTTCGATGATTCTTCTTTGTTTATATTTCTGAACAAGTGGTTGTTGTGCAAATTCTGCGTCGACTTTTGTCTGAATATCCAAAGCTTCTTCTTCCGTAATCGTTATTTCTCTTTGCAAAAAGCGCAGCGCTCCTGCTGCATCATCTTTCCCAAATTTTTTATCGGGATGATAATACATTTTTAAGTTATTTAAAAGTTTGTGTGATAAATATGCGCGACGGGAATTGCAGTAACAATTAATTGCGGACGCAACGCTCATTAATCCTACACTACCATAGTCACATGCCAACAATAATGTTCCTGCTGGCAATAAGCCTGAAATACAAGTACTACCCCATAGGGTAAAACCAACAATATTCACACTATGACGCATTTCCTGTAGAGTCATCATATTCATTTCTTGTTTATCTCCACACAATCCAGCTCCGGCCTTACTTTTCTCACCTACAGCAGTATATAAACCAACACCGCTGCTAACGATACAACATGCAGCGTTTGCAAGACTCAAATTATTACTCCACTCACTTATAGTTGCTGCTCTATCTTCATTACCGGCGTTCGTATATGCTACATTGGCAGCAAGTAAAGATCGTCTGGCTATTGTTAAACTAGAGTCAAAGAAATCCGCACTATCGCCTACATGTGGTAATAATTCATCTTCCTTGTTTTCCTCTTCTTTTTTTGTTGCATTTTCTATCTCATTTTTCGAATTCCATTCATCAAAATTCGGACTAGGAACATGAACTACACCCATATTTTTCAAGTATTCTTCTAATTGTGAGAAGTTCTTTCGCATTTCCAATAAGCTTTCACCATAAAAACCTAGTTCATTCATTGCTACTGTTGCACCTTTTTCTTGAGTGCTGCTGTTTTGTCTGTAAACACACATTTTGGCAAAATCAACAATAATATCCGAATTTTGTTCAGCTTCAGAATATGATACATTTGGAATATCACGAAGTGCACTCAAACCTGCACAAAAATCAATGTTAAGAACTGCCCCTATACTTCGTATGCAATCCGGTAATTGGCTTTCTTGTAAAGATAATACATTATCATTATAAATAAGGCTTTTTTGCCCTTCTGGTGTTATCTTTAATACTAGGCTCATAATTGCCTCTCTTTTCACCTATAATTATATCAAATAATATCTTAAATTTATATATAATATTAACACAAAACATTAAAATATCTACTATTACACTTTAATTTGTTAAGATTTTATTTTAATATTTAAAAAAAAACGCTTTACATGCTATAATTATAGGTAAATAGATCAGAGAGGTTTATATGGCATCAGCAGCAGCAGCAGCAGCAGCAGCCCCAGTGTCAAAGATAGATTACAACGTACAGGCTGCCGAAAGATCGCAAGAACATGATGTCGTAGCTTCGTTCAAAGTTAATGGTAAAATTTACGACGTAAAAATTCGATCGGCAAGAGTATATATACAAGTGCCTCTCCCAAACAAAGAATTAGACCAAAAAATTAAACTATGTGCTGGTATTATATTTGCCCAATATGCTCAAACTCAAGGTAACCGCGAAATACAAAAAGTGACTTTTTCTTTAAATGATGATAATAATATTTCTTGTCAAGAAGACGGACAGAATAACGGTATTATTAGTAGTGATGATAAAATTCCACATGAAAATCAGGTGTTGCTCAATGAGGCTTTTCGATCGCAGGACTCATCAGAAGAAAATGCCAATGAAGCTGCAAGTTCAGCAGCAGACCAAGTACTCCAAAAATTTGGTCAATTGTATGCATCACTCAGTCAAGCATTAAGACAACCATTCGGACTTACAGAATTGCAGCACAACGACGCTTCAGATAGGGCTCCTGGAGATGCAGATTGCAACGCTGCTGTTGACGAAAGTGAAGAGCAACAACGGAAATTACGTCAGTTTTCCGAAACGGCTGATGGGCCTCTGACTTGGCTAAATGGGCAACCTTCCACTAGCACATCACACAGAGTTGAAGAAGTCGACTAAACGAAATTAATAGCCAGGAAAAAATACTCAAGACAGGTTTTTAGCTTTATGTTCCTCTCTAATCCCAAACGAGCTTGTTCTAAGCCCTTATCCACTAATTCTAAAGATGGTACCTTAGAAAGATCCTGCTTGTGTAATAATAACAAATGATCAGCAAAATAAAAGTCTTGAAAATCCTTGTCTTCTTTCAAAAAGTTTAAATCACGATACCACATTAAAATCTGAGAACATATAAAATCTAAAGTCTCAAAAGTAAGTTCTTCTTCTTCCTCTCCGCAAAGCTCTTCTAGCTTCAATAAAGCCTCATTAAGCTCATAATACGTCGTCACAGTAGAATATGATAAAATATTCAATAATAACACACGCTTGGCATGTAATTTATCGTTCTCAACGATGTCAAGAGCACGAGATATGCTCCCATGTGAAATGGCTGCTACCCTCTTTGCTTCTAGAGAACTTTTACCCCTATGGTGCTCCAAAAAGTCAACTATCTCAGCTTCAGCAAGATGTGAAAAGCTCACTTTAGAACAACGAGATAGCACAGTATCTAATATCTCTTCCATCTTGCTGGAAATCAAAATAATAAAATTATCTAAGGGAGGCTCTTCTAACGTCTTTAAAAGGGCATTAGCGGTTGATGGAAGCATTCTCTCAGCGTCATGGATAATAAAAATCTTAACACTACTTTCAAAGGGTGTTTTATACACATCTTCCATAAGAGCTTTCATAGAAGCAATAGCGTGCATACCAGTTTTCCCCTCAGGGTAAAAAAGATGCATGTCAGGATGATTGTTGGAGGTAATCCTCTCGATATCATGAGGATAGGCTCCCATGGGATAAAGAAGATATTTGGCTAGATCCAAAGCAAAAAGCCCCTTTCCTACGCCATTAGGCCCATGTAATAACAATACGTTAGGCAACATTCCCCTTTCTAATACCTTGGCCAAATACATCTTCGCCTGGTCATTACCTAATATGTCTTGAAAAATCATAAGAATTTATCAATTATCTCTTTCGATCTTAAAAAAACTTCTTCTTGTGTGTTGCTAGCATCAACAATAAAGATCCTATTAGAATCCTTTTTCGCAAGCTCCAAAAATGCACTTCTAACTTTTTTGTGAAAGGCCATCTTCTCAAGCTCAAATCTCGCAAAAAGATTTTCTTCTTTCACCCGTTTTAACCCTACATCAGGTGTAACATCAAGATAAAGCGTTAAATTGGGGTTCACATTAAAGGAAGCAAAATGACAAAATTTTTCAACTTCCTCCATGCCTAATCCTCTCCCTTCGCCCTGATAAGCAATAGAAGAATCGTTATAACGATCGCAAAGAACAACGCGATTCTCATGTAAGGCAGGGATAATCACTTCTTCTACATGCTGAGCACGAGCAGATAAAAATAAACAAAGCTCAGCCATAGCAGAAAATGCAACGTCTCCCCCATGTTGCAGTAATAAAGAACGAACATGTTCACCAAATTTGGTGCCACCTGGCTCTCTTGTCGCTACAACACTATAACCTTTAGAGGCCAAATACACTTCAAGTTTTTGTATTAAAGAGGTCTTACCAGATCCCTCACCACCTTCAAGTGTAATAAAAAAACCCTTGTCAATCATTACTATCCATGCCGCTTTGTACTTTTTGTATACCTATGATCTTATCGTCCTCTTTTAAGGTCGACAATTTCACTCCTTGAGTAGAACGACCCATCACACGCACATCCTTCATTCTGATTCTTATCGTTTGACCAGTTGAAGACATTAAAAGAACACTATCTGTATCTTCAACGTCAATAGCTCCAACAACAGTACCATTTCTAGCACTAGTTAGTATCGAGCGTACTCCTACGCCACCACGATTAATCTGTCTAAAATGTTCAGCTTTCGATCTTTTACCAAAACCATGTTCGCATACCACTAAAATAGTCTCTTCTCCTTTAATGATAACACAAGCAACAACCTCATCATTCTCTTTAAGATTTATACCTTTAACACCACGCGCTACCCTACCGACATTTCTAATTTGCTCTTCACTAAATCTTACTGCCATGCCATTCTTCGTAAATAACATAACCTGTTGATTTTCATGTAAAAGATGTGCAGACATAACATTGTCTCCCTCATCAACATTAATAGCAAATACTCCCTTACGACGAGGATTACTATACTCCTCAAGATCCGTTTTCTTAACAACACCTTTTTTGGTTACTAATAAAATTGCCGCCGTCTCTTCAAAGGATTTAACAGTAAGCACCGTCATTACCTTTTCTCCTGCTCTTAAATCTTCAAGCAAGTTTATCAATGGTTTACCCTTGGATCTTCTTCCTGTTTCCGGTATTTGCCATGTCTTTAACCAATAGCACCTGCCAAGTGAGGTGAATAATAAAATATGATCATGAGTAGAGGCAATATAAATATCTTTCAATATATCCGTCTCTTTTTTCATATCCATACCAATAACGCCCTGTCCACCTCTTCTTTGCTCACGGAAGGTAGTTATAGGCATACGTTTAATATAATCATCTTCAGAAATAGCAATAACTACTTGTTCATCTGCAATAAGATCTTCAACATTGAATTCTTCTTCCGCAGCAATGATCTTAGTGCGTCTTTCTGATTTGTCAATACTTCTTATTTCTTCTAATTCTTCACGTATTATATCCTTAACTAGCGCTTCACTGGCTAAAATGGCTTTACACTTTTCAATTTTTTGTAACAATTCAACATGTTCTTTTTCGATTTTTTCTCTCTCTAATGAAGTAAGTTGATAGAGACGAAGCTCTAATACTGCATTAGCCTGTCTTTCCGTAAGACCAAACCTCGACATAAGTTCAACCCTGGCATTATCCCTACTAGAGCTTGCTCTAATAAGTTTAACCACTTCATCTAGGTTATCCAAGGCCTTTAAATAACCATGTAATATATGAGCTCTTTCTTCGGCTTTATTGAGTTCAAATCTAGTTCTTCTTCTAATAACCTCGATACGATGATCAATCCATCCCTCAATCATCTGCTTAATATTCAAAGTCCTAGGAAGGCCTTTATCCAAAGCTAACATGTTGCAACCAAAAGTTACCTTCATATCGCTAAATTTATATAGCTGATTGATGATAACATCGGGTATTTCTCCACGCTTGAGCTCAAAAACAATACGCATACCATCTTTATCGGACTCGTCTCTAATATCGGAAATACCAGTAATAACCTTATCAGTAACTAGCTGAGCAATATCTTGAATAACTTTCGACTTATTAACATTGTAAGGAATTTCACTGACAATCAAAATTTGCTTACCACCAGTTAACGACTCAACATCGATTACAGCCTTTAAAATTATCTTGCCACGACCAGTATGATAGGCCTCTTTTGTTCCCCTATATCCACAGATTATACCACCCGTTGGAAAATCAGGCGCTGGCATCACTTCCATAATAGATTCTATACTCGCCGTTGGATCTTTTACTACCAATAGTGTGGCAGTAATCAGCTCTTTTAAATTATGGGGAGGAATGTTAGTCGCCATGCCAACAGCAATACCGGAAGAACCATTACATAAAAGATTGGGAAATTTAGCAGGAAATACAATGGGCTCTTTTTTCGTTTCATCATAGTTAGGAACAAAATTCACTGTCTCTTTGTCCAAATCTTCCATCAACGTCATCGCCGACGATGTTAGTCTGGCCTCAGTGTAACGCATGGCAGCTGGAGGATCACCATCTATAGAGCCAAAATTACCTTGCCCATCTATTAAGGTGTAGCGCATATTCCAATTTTGTGCCATACGCACTAGAGTTGGATAAATTACTGTCTCACCATGAGGATGATAATCACCGGAAGTGTCTCCGGAGATCTTAGCGCATTTTCTGTGCTTAGCACCAGGAGATAAATTTAATTGCCTCATAGCATAAAGAATTCTTCTTTGAGAGGGTTTTAACCCATCACGTATATCAGGAAGCGCTCTTGAAATAATCACCGACATGGAATAGCGTAAATAACTCTCCTTCATTTCCTCTTCAACATTGCGGGGAAGAATGTGTTCATCTTTCAGATGGGACATGGCTTTCTCCTTTTAAATATCCAAATTTTTAACAAAAAGAGCATGTTGCTCAATAAACGACTTTCTGGGGCCAACATCTTCTCCCATTAACATTGAGAACATGTAGTCAGCAGCAATAGCATCAGGAATGGTCACCTTTATGAGAGTACGATCCTTAGGATCCATTGTAGTCTCCCATAGCTGATCAGCATTCATCTCACCAAGACCTTTGTACCTTTGAATTTCTATACCTTTGCGTCCATTTTGACGAAGAAAATTTACTAAGTCTTTTAGAGTATAAATAGGTACTACCTCATCACCTTCTTCTAAAATATCAAAAAGTTTTCCATTCTGCTTTAAATAATGATCCAAGGTAATCGCAAATTTTGCTAGCTTCATCTCCAATTCAATAAACATTGATGTATCATAAAGCTCAAGATAGGACAGACTCTTAGGTTTAAACTGTTTCATCTCCTCTGTCAGCTCATTCTCTGGGATTGCTCTTATCGTTTCTTCAAAATTTTTGCGTTGCAATTCAGTATCTTCATGTTTGATCTTAACTAAATCTTCTTCACCATAAACAAAGCGATTGCCAAGACTGGATGTAACATAATATTGCGGATACTTACCATCACTATTTTTGGCCGCCATGAACTCACCAAAGGGTATCCCCTTTCTTTCAATGGAATAAATCATGCTCTCAACATCTAAAATAATGCGAAGCAATTCTTCTGCTCTATTTTGTTCAAGTGAATTTTGACTATTTGCCGGCCTTATTAATATATCACTAATACCCAACTTCAATAAATGTTCATCCATCTCTTTTTCGGAGTGAATATAAATCATATCTTTCTTTCTTTTAACGCGATACAAAGGAGGTTGTGCAATATAGATAAAATTATTCTCAATAAGTGCAGGCATATGACGATAAAAGAACGTTAAAAGTAAAGTTCTAATATGAGAACCATCCACATCAGCATCAGTCATGATAATTATCTTGTGATAACGCAATTTTTCTAAGTTAAAGTTATCCTTACCAATACCGCAGCCCAACGCTGCAACCATAGATTCTACTTCTTCATTTCTAAGTACTTTTTCCAGTCTTGCTTTTTCCACGTTAATGATCTTACCGCGTATCGGTAATATAGCCTGAAAACGACGATCACGTCCCATCTTGGCAGAACCACCGGCAGAATCTCCTTCCACTATGTAAATTTCACATACCTGAGGATCCTCTTCTTGACAGTCGGCAAGTTTTCCAGGAAGCCTCGCTGCATCCATTGCCGTTTTGCGAAGTGTTAACTCTCTTGCTTTTCTGGCAGCCTCTCTTGCCTGTGCCGCAATAATTACCTTCTCTGCAATCGATTTAGCAATTAGAGGATTTTCATCCAAAAAGGTCGTAAGTTCTTCCCCTGTTATCTGCTGTACTATTGAACCTACATCACTATTGCCTAATTTTTGCTTCGTTTGTCCTTCGAATTGAGGATTTGGTACCTTTACAGAAATAACGGCTGTAAGCCCCTCTCTCATATCATCGCCACCTACCGACAAGTCTTTATCCTTTAAGATCTGATGATTTTTTATGTAGTTATTTAAAACCCTAGTTAAGGCCGTGGAAAAGCCGGTTAAATGCGTTCCTCCCTGTTTTGTGGCAATATTGTTAACAAAGCTATAAATAAGCTCAGAATAACCATCATTCCATTGCATCGCTACTTCTAGTTCTATTGGACCATCAATGCCCTCTTTTGTGGCCGTAAAATAAATTGGTTTGGTGAAAAGAGCTCCTTTGTTTTCGTTAAGATAAGTAACAAAAGAAGAAAGACCACCAACATAATTGAATTGTACCGGCTCGTGTCCTTCTTTTCTCTCATCGAGAAGAGCAATATTAACACCCTTATTTAAAAAGGCCAATTCTCTCAATCTTTTTAACAAAGTATCATAGTTGAATGCTGTGTTTGGGAAAATTGCATTATCAGCCCAAAAAGTAATTTTCGTACCTCTTTTTGAGGTTTTCCCCAGTACAGTTAGCGGTTTTGAAACCTTACCTCTAGAAAATTCCATCTCATAAATTTGCTCATTACGATAGATGGTAGCAATAAGTTTACTCGACAAAGCATTAACACACGATACACCAACGCCATGGAGGCCTCCGGATACTTTGTAACTCTTTTTATCAAATTTTCCTCCGGCATGAAGTATGGTTAATACTACTTCAAGAGCAGAGACATTTCTTCCTTGTTTTTCCGACTCACGTTCATGTTTCTCTACGGGAATACCACCACCATTATCCTCAATACTAACAGATCCATTATCATGTAAGATAACGGAAATTTCGGTACAACGTCCGGCCATTGCTTCGTCAATACTATTATCAACAACTTCATACACTAACTGATGAAGTCCTCCTTCCGCCGTATCACCGATATACATTCCTGGTCGTTCTCTGACCGCCTGCAAGCCCTCTAGTACTGTAATACAACTGGCATCATATTTTTCTGTCATAATTTTCATCCTTTAAAAAGCCTATACTAATCATACTCTTTTTCACCTTTTATCTCAAAAATCAAACAGCGTCCCATCAACCAATTTTAAAGATGAGTTCTTTAATCATTTTTTTGGATAATTTATCCTGTAAGATTTTCAAAATTTTTTCTTTTTCATATTGGCAAAGTAGACTGTGTAAAGTAGAATTTTTAACTTTTATGATCAATTTACCATCATTAAAAGAATCTACTTTTGTCATTGGCGATAGTTTTGGGCCGATAACTTCTTCCCACAACTCATTAATTCTCTCGGGTCTTTTTTCTCTTCTCATTTTAATTTGCGGTAAAATCTCTGTCAAAACATCCTTGACCTCTTTTGTGGTCACCTCAACCCCATTATAATTTCTGGGAGTCCTTTTCCAATGCATATCACAACCTCGTTTCGACTATAACTTTTGTTTAAAGAAAACTCAACTGAAAAAAAAGAGTCCCAATCCCCAAGCAATTAAAAAGTAAATGATCATAGAAAACATATCGTTAAATGCTGTTACAATGGGCCCGGAGGCAACAGCTGGATCTATACCTACATTAGAAAAAAAGATCGGAGAAAAGGAGCCTAAAAGAGTCCCCGCAAAACAAGCTCCAATAAGACCAGAACCAACGACAATGCCTAACTTTAATCCTCCGACACCACTAGAAAAGCAGGCAAAATAATCGATAAAACCGACCGCAATACCACAACTAATACCGAATACAAGTCCGGTAAAAAGACCAGTACATAACTCCTTATTAATGCTCTCTTTTTTATTACTCATTGAAAACATGCCAATCGCCATGCTGCGCACTAAAACAGTACTACATTGTAGACCAATGTTGCCAGACATACCGGTAATTAGAGGTACAAAAAAGAGCACAAAGGTTAGAAGACCTCCGTGTTGTTTATCAAAAAAAGAAATAATACCTACATTAGTAAGACCTGCTAAAAGAGTTGCCAAAAGCCAAGGAGCCCTTGCAAAAAATCTTTTAAAAATAGAATCTGTAATTAAATTTTTTCCTGCTGTACCTGCCATTTTCGCAATGGTTTCATCTGCTAAATCTTCCATAGCTTCAACAACATCTTCGTAGGCAACAACTCCCAAAAGTCTTCCCTGTTCATCAACAACTGGAAGAGATGATATCTTATATCGTTCAACTATATCGACCACCTCTTCACGACTAGCACCTGGCAATACTTTATGCAGTACAGGTTTCATAATCTGTTTTAGAGGCAAATTAGGAGGATTAATCAGTAAATTACGACCGGGAACATATCCCTGCAATTCTTTTCTTTCGTTTATAATGTATATGCCCATGGTAAAATCTATTCTTGGATTATCACGAATAAAAGTAGCCGCTTCTTTTATTGTCATATCCATGGTAAAAGAGAAAAACTCACCCGTCATAAGTCTTCCTGCGCTATTGCGCTGATGTTTTTTCATCTCTCTTATTCTATGGGCTTTTTTGTAATCTATAAGCTCCATGATACGACGAAATCTTCTCTGTGACACATCTTCTAATATCCAGACCGCTTCATCCGTTGGCATCTTTTCGAATAATTCTTTCATCTCATGATCACTCATATAACGAAAAATTCTAAGTCTGGTATCAACGTCAGTATTAATGATAAAATGTACTTTTGCATCTAAGTCGGGCAAGTTATCATATAAAACTGGACGAGAATGCGGAGGAAGATGGTAAGCAGCGTAGGCTAGATCAATAGGTGAATGCTCACATGCTATTTTTGCAAGATCATGCAACGACACGGTTGATGTGTCTTTATGGAAGGCCTTTTCCAATTTCTCTTGAAGAATATCATCTAATTTTGAAGGCTTCGCCTCAATGAGGTCCTTTAATTTCGAGACAGCACCTTCGTTATGGCTTTCTTTTTCAATAACTTCCATAACCACCTCACGAACTTCAAGGTTTTTTCAGCAAGTAAAAGCTAAAGACTTTTTTGACTTTTACCAAATTTTTGCAATTGTTCATTAAGTTGTTGGCAAACATTTTTATTGCCCCCAACCTCTTCTTCTAATTTTTCTATTTTATTCTTATTACTCTCACAAAGCAGCAAAATTTCTTTTTGAGCTTGTTGCAAGAGCTCTTTATTTTGCACTATTTCTTGTTTTAATCCTTCGACAATTTTGTCTTCACTTTTAACAAAAGTGTGAAACTTTTCGATTAAAGATTGATTTTCTTTTACCACGTCATCAGTTTTCGTTAATGCTTTTTCAAACAACCGGCGATGTTCTGATAAGGATTTTTGGAAATCATTTATTTTAAAGTCATGATCAGTGATCTGTCTTTTCAAATTATCAAAAGCATTTTGAGCATCAGAAATATTTTTTTGCATCTCAGCAGTTGTTTTATTGGTAACAGAGAGATCTTCTTTCATTTTTTTTACTAATTCTTCATTAGTGACAACTATTTTTTCTAAAGCAGCGATTTGTTCTTGCATTTTCTTTTCCATTTGCAGAAGTAATTGATGATTGGCTGTTAGTTCAATCTTATGTTGTTGATTATTCTCTTCAATGGCCTTGATCAATTTATCTGTGACATCACCCTTAAGTAAATGATAAAAATAACTAAAATGTTTCCATGATTTGACTTTTTGTAAGCTATCAGAGGCTTGTATAGAAGAACCTGCAAATAATATTGCAAATAGCAAAGTAGAAAATGATTTCATGTTATCCTCAATTATAATATTAAATGATAATAGTTATTCTGTTTTTTTACAACTATTTTAACTTATAATTATATTTAAATCATTTCTTTACACACAAGAGAGTAAAAGTGCAAAATCACACATGTACAACATGGATACTTTTAAACGTGGTGGATTATTTGAGATCCTTTTTCTTGATATTAAACTAACAACAACCTGGCATTTTGACGTCTCTTTAATTCATTGGACAGTTCATTCACTTCCTCATCAACTCGTGCATGATGAGTTTGAACCTGCTGCGAAAATTCTCTAAACTCCGGGTTTCCGGTAAAATTATCAAATATTTCCTTAAAATAAATCGTACCAGGAATTATGGATAAAATTTTCAACACGCTCCAACTGATCCCTGCAAAGGGCAACAACATGCTAAATATAGACAATGCTGAGATTGTGATACGCACATTCAAAGAATACCCTTCGGATATACGTAACATTGCACGGCCCAATAAAGGAAAATTTATCCCGTTGTGTACAGGTAACCCAATCCTCCGCAAGCCTTCCTTATTAAGGATACCACTTATTAACCACATAGCAACACCGGCATTACAAACGATAATACCAATTTTTAACAAAGAAAGAGCTACTCCTACCCATGGGATAAAATAGCCACACATAAAAATAGCCACAGCAACTTTATAGATAATATTTGGATCAGAGGCGTAACGCACCATCATTACTTGTTTTTTGTAAGTGTGCAAAGCCTCAAAGACTCTACTGCGATTATTTTCAACGGATTCGTTTTCGTCGCCTATACTACTAGCTAACGTTTCATACATCGTGGGATATTGATCTCTATTTATTAAGATGGATTCTACTTGTTGAGCCATTGATTACCTCCATTAATTTGCAGGAACAATTTTTAAAACGCTAAAAGAAGTTCTGTTCAATTCACTCCTGAGTATTTCAATCTCGCTATCTGCTGCGCTTATTTTTCTATGCATGCCGCGTAAAAAATTATCCGCTTTTTCACTACTTGTCATGGTATTTAACATTTCACTAAAATAAGCTGCACCAGGAATAGCTGACAAAATTTTTGCTATAGCAAAATTCATTCCAGAAAAAGGTAGAGCCATACTGATTAAGGATAATGCTGCCATAGAACAACATCCTACGATAGAACGACCTGTAATTGTCTGTAGTACAATTTCACTCACCTGAGAATCCATCGTTCCTCGTCCGATATTAGCTTGTAGTTTATCTTTATGCATCATCCCTATAACAGCTCCCGAAAACAGTTCCACACTCATGATTAACGACACTGCCTTAGCAGCACTACTTATAAAACCTGACCAAGGCAGAAAATAACCACAAGCCGTGGTCACTGTTATTATTTTTTTAATAGTACCAGGTTGACATAACATTGGAAACACCATGCAATTCATTCTATACTTATTTAATATCAAAAGAGCTTTTTCATGTTGTTCTGCTACACTTAAATGTTCGCTATCGAACATTTCACTAGATAAGATAGTATACATATTAGGAAATTGTTCTTTAGTTACAGGAATAATGCCAATTACAGGATTCATTTAACCTCCGAAATAAGCACTAAAGTATATATGTGATTAAAATAAAATCAACGTAAAAATCTATTATTTTTATTCAAATATTTTATTTATTTTTGCTTTTACAAAAAATAGACCTATGTTATGTAAAAAAACAACAAGGCAGGTGAAAATGACAAAATTTCCGCTAACATTCACAGTATCTGGTGAAGCTGAAGATAAACTAGGAGCATTTTGGAACACTAAGGTGGGCAAATTATCCCCTATTGCATGTTGCGTTCCTCCTGAATTTGGGGGACCTAGTGGTGGATATACTCCTGAGGATTTTTTTGCAATGGCTATAATAAATTGTATTATTGCTACCTTTAAAATATATTGCGATAGATCACGTGTAGGGTTTGGTAAAATTAAGGCAACAGCCACTTTAACATTAGATCAAGATCCCTCTTCCGAACAGCTAACTTTTACTGATGTAAAGATGCATTTTGAAATTACCTCTCCTACTGATGCGTCAAAAGTGGAAAAATTACTTGCACAAGCAGTACAAAAATGTCCGATAAGTAGTTCTATTAAAACCGCAAAGACAATGCAAATATCTATAAACTAAACACTTATGTGATAAAATTGGCTTAAAAATCTTTTAGTTAAGATAGTGTTTTCCGAAGGGATCATAATTTCTATCCAAAACGCTTCGTTCACGAAAATTGTTTCTTCACATTTCAGCATGAATAAGCTAAACATCTTTGAACCTCATATAAAAAATTTTAACATTTTATTTACTAAAAGGCAAGAAAATATTTAAATAATAATATAGTATTAACAATGAAAACGACGCATCAGGTTAATTCTATTTTTAAGGATAAAGCATTATATTTTAGATAGTTAGCCGTTATCTTCCGCTTCTGTTGTACTATAGAACACCAAAGGGAGGTATAGTTTTTCTCAACAAATTGTGCATACTGGGATTTCTTGCCATGTCAGGAAGAGAGCTTTCCTACATTGCATAAAAGTCTATGGTGCCGGTAAACTAGCTGCTAACTTTAAGCAAAACGTTTGTTCTTATCTACCGCTCTAACTAACGCCTATTTCGATTGCTTTTTTAACTTATTCTTTTTAAACTGATACATAAAAAGGTTTTTTTATATGAAAAGATTACTTACCATTTTCACGTCATTATTATGCCTCATTGGTTGTCAAACAAAACCCCCGCTCGTTGTCATTATTCTTGGTCCTCCAGGAGCAGGCAAGGGAACACAAGCCGTTATGCTTAGCAAAAAAATGAAACTTCCTCATATTTCAACCGGAGATTTATTTAGAGAAAACATAAGCAAAAAAACTGACATTGGTGTAAAAGCACAAAAATATATTCAAGAAGGAAAACTCGTTCCAGATGAAATCGTTATTGCAATGCTATTTTCCAGAATTAGTGATAAAGATTGTAAAAATGGATATATCTTAGATGGATTCCCTCGATCAATTGCACAAGCAGAAGCTCTAAAACCTCTTATAGCTAAAAACAGATTACTAGTTATTAACATTGAAATTCCTGACTCTATCCTAATGGAAAGAATCACCGGTAGAATAAGTTGCGCGCAATGTAAAACTCCTTTCCACAAAACATTTAATGCTCCAAAACAAACAGGTATTTGTGATTATTGCGGTGGCAAATTAACACAAAGACCAGACGACACAGAAGAGGTTTTTAAACAAAGATTAAAGATTTACTATGATCAAACTAAACCACTTATCGATTTCTACCAAAAACAGTCCAACGTCTTTTATAGTGTGGATGGCAATAATACACAAAACGTTGTGCTAGAAGAAATATCAAAAATAGTCGAAATGAAATAACATTTCCGCCTTGCATGATATTTTTTAGCGCAGGAGGAGGTTATATTACTTCGATTTCAGCGACAACAGGAAGATGATCAGACGGGAAAGTGCCATCAAATGTATCTGCTAAAATACCATGCGATATGATGAGTGTATTTTCGCTAACAAATATATAATCAGGTTTTATTCCTGGTTGGCCTGCTTCTTTAAATCCAGACCAAGATCCTGTCGGACCATGATGTGGCAAAAGAGCTACTCTTTGAGCATCAATAAAATTTTTTCCGACGTTTTGCTCGACTAAAAGTTTATACGTTTTTTCCCCTTCTAATTGAGGAAATAAATTAAAATCACCGACGACAACATAAGGATCCTCTTTTGCTATTTGAGCCACCTTCTCTTTCAATAAAAGCGCGCTCTTATCCCTAGCTTCTTGTGAATGATAATCAAAATGGGTATTAAAAAAATAAAACTCTTTTGTTCCCTTTTGATCCTTAAACTTTGCCCAGACAACTGCTCTTGGATATTTTGCATTCCAACCCTTACTAGGGATGTCTGGGGTAGAAGACAAGAAAAACGAACCTTGTTCTAGCAACGCAAAACGAGATTGTCTAAAGAATATAGCATCAAATGGCCCTTCTTTTTTACCATCAAATGTTCCAATACCTAACCAATTGTATTCCGGAAGAAGTAGAGCAAGATCATCTAATTGTTTTTGCGTAGGTTCTTGCAGACCGATTAAATCCATATGATGAAATCTTATCATGCTAGCAACTTTTGCTTTTCTCTCGTCCCAGCCATTAGCTAATTTTACGCCCTCTTCCCAAAGCACATTAAAAGTCATGATCCACATATTTTCATTCCTCTCGTGCAAAATAGCCTTTTTGTGCAATGAGGCATTTTCAACCAGTGTGATAAGATCAGCTATTGTTTTCATAATATAACAACTATTATACACCATCAAACAAAATTTATAAACACCTAACGGCAAACAACTTATTATTACCATATAAACAATTAACAACAAATAACTTATAAACAACACTAAACACCAAGAGCAAAATTATACTTATAATAATTAAAATAATTAGTATAATAAAACTAGGTAATTGTATATGGCTAAAACGGGAAAAAAGATCTTGAAAAAATTAGAAAAAAAAATAGTAAAAGATTTACAGACATTAAAAGAACATTGGCATCGTTTTTTATTACTGAAAACCATGCTTAATAAAAAAATTGTTCTCAAAAAAATTGCTACCGATATAAAAAAATTGAATAAAGATGCACAAGTAGCTAAAAAAATAAAACATGCGCAAACAACTGGAGATTTAATTTATCATCTTTTACACACTCCGTGGAGTGCTCCTTTTAGCGGAGATAAATCACTTTTGGAAGCCGCTATTTCCTTCGATTATCAATCTCCTCACTCTTCTGATCTCTATTATCTACTAGAACAATTTTCTCATTACTCTTCGCATTTAGAAAATGAATTTTTAATGATATATGGTTCTCTCTACAATAAAATCGAAAAGAAAGACTAGTCAATAATCAACTTTGCCTTCATATATTTACCACCTTTCATGGGGATGAAAACAAAACCTTTTTTCTTACATAATTTCATCATCCTCTCGTTATTGACAAACATAAAGGCTTTTAGTGCCGTATATCCCTTATCTTTGGCAATATCCAATAGCATCTGTAATAACTGTCCCCCAAGTCCCTTATTTTGCCACTTGTCCTTAATAACAATGGCAAAAGTCGCATCATTACTACTTCTAATACTGCTAATCTTACCAATACCCATAATCTCTTTATTATTATTAATCGCCACCATACTAATATCCCTTTCATAATCATTAAAACATATCCTAATAAGATTCTCATGAGAGACAAGTTGTGCATATGAAAGTTCACGCAAATACCCCTCATGTAATGATTTTTCAGAAAGATCTTTAAAAAAATCTACAACTAATGGCTCATCTTCCGGATGTATCGGTCTTATAACATAAGAACATTCTGTCAAACTGCCACTTTTCGTGTATTTTGCGGGATAGGGACAAATAGCAGGTTTTGGTAAGTTTAAGCCCGCTGGAGATAAAATAATTCTAACGTCTAAGGCTACTACCCCCTGTTTTGTGACAATGATAGGATTAATATCACATTCCATAATCTCAGGATATTCAATAACCATGTTGCTAAAACGAGTTAAAAAACGCTCTAATTTAGCAACATTTTTCTTATGTTCACCAATCAACTTAAAAATTTTCGTTTTTTCCATCATCATACGAGCAAGTGTGGAATTTAATGGAGGCAGAGCCAAAGATTTATCATGATACACCTCTACTGTAGATCCACCAGAACCAAATATGATAGCAGGCCCAAATTGATCATCTACATAACTACCAACAATAATTTCATATCCCTCTTCATTTTTCATCATTTTCTGTATAGTTACTCCATTAAATCCATCAGGATCAACTTTTTGAGCTGATTCTTTAATTTCGTGATATGCTTTTTGTACCTCATTATCATTTTGTATATGCAATTTTACTCCACCCGCTGCCGCCTTATGAGTAATTACATTAGAATGTAATTTTACCACTACGGGATATCCAATCTTATTCGCAAAAGATGTTGCCTCTTCAACATCTTTTGCAACGTATGTTTCTACAACATCTAAACCATACTGTTTTAAAATTTTTTTTGACTCGTGTTCACTTAAAATTAAATTGTTATTTTTTTGAGAACTCAAAATTAGCTCTTTGATTTCATCTGCTTTTATTTCCAAATGCTCTTCTTCTTCAAAAATGGGAGTTTCATAAAGCATTCGTAGATTATTGCTATAGGCCCACATATAAGCAAAAATCTTACAAGCCACATCAGGAAAATCAAATGTGGGGATATTAGCATTAACTAATATTTCATTAGCCCTTTCAACCGCTCTTGCTCCCATCCAACTGGTTAATATTGGCTTTTTATTATTTTTTTTAGAGAATTTCAACAATTTTTCTGCTATAGCTACTGGCTGCGTCATATATTGAGGTGTTAAAATGACCAAGAGTCCTTCCACCCCTTTATCTTTTAATACTATATCTATGGCATTTTCATATCTTTCTGCATCGGCATCTCCCAAAATATCTACAGGATTATTATGACTCCATGCTTTTGGCAACACTACATTTAAACTTTTTATCGTCTCTTCCGATAAGTCCGCAAGCTCTCCTTTCTGACTAACTAAAGCATCGGTAGCAATCACGCCAGGACCGCCAGCATTAGTAATAATCGCCAATTTTGGAGCTTTAGGTCTTGGTTGTTTAGCAAAAACTTCTGCCATGCTAAAAAGTTCTGAGATTTCATTCACACGCAAAACTCCGGCTCTTTGAAGAGCAACATCTAAAATCTCGTCGCTTCCAACCAATGCACCGGTATGAGAAGAAGCAGCCTTCGCCGACTCTTTGCTCCTACCTGCTTTAATTAGAATGATTGGCTTTGTTAAAGACACCTCTCTCGCGGCTGATAAAAATGCTCTTGGGTTATCTATACTTTCCATGTAGATCAAAATGCTTTCAGTATTGTGATCATTGCCAAAGTAATTGATAAAGTCGCCCCATCCCACATCCATCATTCCACCTATGGACACAAAAGCACTAAAACCCAATTTCTCTTTTAAACTCCAATCCAAAACCGCTGTACAAAGAGCTCCAGATTGGCTAATAAAGGCAATATTTCCCTTTAGGGCAATATCTGCAGCAAAGGTAGCATTAAGTCCAATCATAGGATTCATAACGCCAAGACAATTAGGCCCGACAATGCGTAAATTACTATTCTTAGCATATTGCAAAATTTCTTTTTCTAATTTTATTCCGCTCTCACCTACTTCACGAAATCCTGCTGAAATAATAATAACAGAGGCAACTTTTGCAGTAACACAATCCCGTATTACGTCCGGAATAAGGCTTGCTGGAGTAACAAGAACTGCTAGTTCTACTTTTTCTGGAACATCTAAAATACTTGGGTAAGCTTTTACTCCAAGCACATGCTTTCTTTTAGGATTAACTGGATAAATTGTACCACCAAATGGAGAACGCAGTAAATTCCAAAGAATAGTTCTACCAACACTCCCTTCTCTTTCTGTTGCGCCAACAATAGCAACACTGCGGGGGTAGAAAAGATAATCTAATGGTTGTGGATAACGATGAAAAATGTTGGAGGAAGGATCAAAAATGCTATCTTGCATAAAGATAGACTCCTCTGTTTTTTTCATAATAACAAAAGGAAAATATTTATCTCGCAAAAAATGCTAAAATATTATTTTTTTAAGAACATTTTTGATTTGTTTTTTAGTAATAACACCCTCTCTTAAAATAATTGGATGTTCAGAAGTTAAGTTCAAAATTGTGGAATATTTTTTAAACTTGGTAGTACCTCCACCGATAATCATGGGTAACTTCGGAAAATAGTTTTTTACTTCCTCTTCGCATATCGCATCATTTTTTTTAGAGATATTTGCTGACGTGGCCGCGATGGGACGTCCCACCGCTTTAATCAACATTAAAGCGATATTATGATCAGGATAACGTATACCGATAGTTCCATTGTGTGAAATATATTTCGACATTTCTTTTTTTGCTTTAACAATCAACATTAATGGTCCTGGAAAAAAAGCATTTGCCAGTTCATAAAAGGAATCCTGCAACTCCATCGCAACATTTTCAATTTGTGAAATGCTATTAACATGAAGGGTAAAAGGTTTATTTTTTTCCCTTCTTTTGAGCTCGAAAAGTGAAATAAGAGCTTGTTCATTTAGATAATCTACCCCCAAACCATAGACCGTTTCCGTGGGAAAAGCGACAATTTTTCCACTTTTTATCAAGATAGCGGCTTGCTTTATATTCTGATTCATACAGAAATAATACAACTTTTTAACATAACTCGCTAGTAATTAACAGCTTTCACGTTTTTTTGACACCATGTTTTAACATCTTAACAATCAACTAGTTAAGAATAAAAAATTATTTTACAATATATAAATTTTATAGTATAATATAAGTATAAGAAATAAAATTATTATTATTATTATATAACAAGGAAAAATATAACTATGCAATTAAACGTAATAGAAATTGAATCTAAAAAAATTTACTGCTATACAAGCACACACATAGGATACACCGGTACTACCGATCAATTCACTGAATTTTGTCAAAACCACATATTATCCTCTGGTAGTTCTGTACGTGTTTGCTATAAAAACAAAAATTATAGTATCACGGCGTTCGCTCAACACTTTTTGACTAGCAAACAAAGAAAAGCAATTCAACATAGCTTAATGCTACGAGCAGCCTTAGATGATCCCCAAAAAGTCGACTCAAGAGACATACCTAATTTATTCAAAATAATCATAGAACAACAAAATTTACTTCATTACAATGTGAGTAGTAATCAACTCGCATCTATGCAATCTCTTGTTCAAAAAGCCAGCCAAGATATTGCAACATCTAAGTCTTGTTGTATTTTACCATTTGCGCATCGAAGATACGCTAGAAATTGTAAAATGGTACAGCAAATAGCATATCAAACAATCCCAAAACTACCTAGAGCCGCTACATCAATACCACCACTAAGTGATTTGGAGTTAGTACACAGATTGCTCCGTTCCGTGTGGCGAGCTAATCATATGAGTACAGAATCATGCCCTGACGTGGACGCTTTATCTAGAGCAATGTCTAGTGTTACGAGTCTAGAGGAACCCTTGGAATCTTCCACAACACCATCTAATGAAGCAAGACCTGACAACATTACACGTGCAGATGCAACTACAGATGAATAGTTCAATTCACAATGCTCAACACATGTTCCTGTAAGCATTTGAAAATTAACAAGTTATAAACCAATTTTTACATTGATATATATTAAAAATTATACTATAATACTAATATGTCAAAAGTAATATTAACAATAATATCGCATTGCCCACAAAAGCAATGCTTTACGTATTCTAATACAATCGCAAACAGAACTTATCAATATCAACCCACTGCAGATACATTTACTACTCATTGCCAAAAAATGTTACTACTTTCACAAGATACCTTAAAAATCATTTATCAAAATCAAGAACATGATCCAATCACATTTGCCACAAAATACTTAAATAAAAAACAGCTAAAACGAATTCAAGATTGTCAAACATTACGCATGGCATTCAACAACCCCAACGCTGTTCTAGATCAAGAATTATCCAATTTATTTCAAATAACTCTATCACAACAAAAATTACTTCAAGAAACTTGTGGCAGTCTTGCACAACAGATCGTCAGTAAATACCAAATACTTATTGCAAAGGCTAACACCTATAATGAGACCACAAAAAAAATTCATTGGTTTTGGGCTTTTGTTCTACCAAAATTTTTATTCGACTGGTTCTTTACAATAAACTGTGAAAAAATATCAGCAATGATGAATCAAATACTTTCACAAGGCAATCCTCATGTAACTATTCCAGAGCCTCAACCGTTAATTTCAGCGCGCTCTGTTTCAGTGCCCGCACCGACGCTACCTCCGTCACCACCTCCGCTAACACCTCATGATACAACACTACTTTTACGCCGTGAGCTACCCAGATCACAATCATCGCCCGATCTCAGCCCCCATTATACAACGGTAGCATCAGCTGATTTGCTCTCAAGAGACGGTTTTGCATTTGTTGCAACCGATGTTCCCTCATCTCAGCCTTCTGCAGCTAACGTGGTATTACCACCCACACAACCATCGCAACTATCTAGAGAACCTACAGTGGAAGATATTATTGCGGACATTAAAAAAATTCCAGAATTATCTGAAGACATCTTCGTTGACGACATTTCAGTCTCTCAGCAAGTGGCTCAATTATCTGCAACAATAAAAACAACATTACGCAAAAAACAGTTCTACACATTTCCCGAAATCTCTCAAATAATGACCGCTTTTGAACATCTAGACCGCAGATCCGCAGCCTACATAATCCTAAATGACATTCAAAATTTCCCAACAGAATCTACCAATAACTTTGAGTTTCTAACATAGCGCTAAAATCTATAAAATCACTCTTAAAAACAAAACCAATGCACAAAATCTTAATCAGCATTATATTGTCTTCAGCAAATTTTAAAAAAGGAGCAATATGAGCCAAACAACATTATTTACATACTATCCACCAACATCTTTATCCGAAAACGCAAGAAATTTTTGGCATGTATTAAACGCGGTAAGTCCAAATCCTAATTTTTTAACCTCATGGGAAAAGACCTCATACACAGTTGTGCCATCCGATGAACAAGATCATGAATGTAATGGCGGACATCCATGCCGGGCATTCTGGAGCTTGTCACAACAAGACACTACCGTTTACGTTTGCTTAAATTGCCTACATGAACTTTCGGCATATCTTCCGGTTGCTTCAGGTGCTCTATCAATAAGCAAGGATGTCACTATTATATCTTCTGACGTAAGAGCTAATCTTTCCGAAGAAACAATAGAATACTTTTCCACACAAAAAATTTTTAACGCATGGCAAAAAGAATTTTATCTTAGAATACGCACCACAGAACATCCAATGCAAGTAGACAAAGAAGTTAAAGTTACTTTAAATCGCAATGTCCTCCTGCAGATAGCAACAAGTGCAAAACAAGCATTAGAGGCCATAAAAGGAAAAAAATCACATATCTTAAGACCTATTAATTGGGCTCTATTAAAAATAAGTAGAGCACAAGAGGTGTTATCTGAAGAGGATTATAATTTTTATTTAAATACTTGGAATATACCTTTGCACCACCTTAGCGCTTCTCAATTTGGTAAACGTTGTGCTTTAAATAGAGTGATAATTGCAAAAATTCAATTATAACAAACTAATAGCATCAGACTAGATAACAAAAAAAATGCATTAACTCGGTATTTGGTCACACTTGTTTAAGCTAAATTGTTTATATGGGAAAAAACCTTATCTTTGCTCTTTCTTGGCATCAGGGAACAGTTCTTTTATTTCATCTCTTAATGTAAATAAACGTTTATTCTCTTCTTTGCCTCGTATATCGCTACTATCCTTACCCTGGAACACTCCCTCTTTAGAAATAAAAATCTTAACAATTCCATCTTCATCAACCATCATCATACCCGCAGGCTTGCCCCCATGAATCAATACTCCTTCACTACCATTGTTGCCAGAGATTAAAAGATGAGGGATATCCTGAGAAATACCAACAGCACATAAGGGATCCCCTGTATGATTAAAAAACGCTACAGAAGGGTTTATTCCTCCTCGTAAAACTGCAGAGGGCATGCCATTATCTTGAGCAAGACCAAAACCAACACTATTGTTGTCTTTTAAAATAGTCCAGGAACCTACCGTTTTTCCATCATTATTTCGCATGTAAATACCTGGAGTTTTTCCTCCCTCCACTGCAAGATGAGTAACTCCAAGATTGTCATTAAACATCATCGTAAGTTCATTACTTACTCCCATTTCTATGCATCCAATGGTTTTTCCTTCTTTATTTTTAAAAATAATAGCAGGCTTATCTCCTCCTGCTAATATTAAACGATTCTTTCCGTCGTTAGCAGAAAAACTTATCATTTGCTTGCCATCATTAAGTCCTAGCTTAATAAAACTTTTCCCTTTATCAGATCTGATAATTAACTCCTCCGTCTCGACCGATTTAAATACAGTTGCTTTACTAAATCCTAGAAATACTACACATAAGCCAAAAAAAATATTCATAATAATCAAAAATTTCTTCATGCCTTATCCTATTTTTATCTTTTGCATAACATAACAGGCAAAAATTACGCCAGATTATTCGTCTATGCAACTTAATCTTCTTTGTTTTATCATATAGTTAAAGGAATCTCATGGATCTTGTTTCAAACAGAAAAGCACATTATGATTTTCATATCCTTGACACTTTTGAAGCAGGCATTGTCTTAACAGGAACAGAAGTAAAATCCATAAAAGCTCATGAAGCTTCTTTGCAAGATTCTTATGTCATCATTAAAGAAAATGAATTATTTCTAATAAATTGTTCGATTTCTCCTTATAAGGAGGGTAATATCTACAATCATGAAGAGAGACGAGAAAGAAAACTGTTAATGCACGCTTATGAAATCCTAAAATTAAAAAAATTGACACAAGAAAAAGGCCAAACTCTAGTTCCCCTTGCCTTTTACTTAAGTAAAGGGAAAATAAAACTAAAATTTGCTCTTGCAGAAGGCAAAAAAAGTTATGACAAAAGAGAAAAAATAAAAGAAAGAGAAGAGAAAAAAAACATACAAAAAATATTAAAAAAAGATCTTAGTACTTGACACAAGCGTATAGGATCCCTTATCTTTCATATCTTAAATGGTGAGGTTTTATGAAAGTGGTTGTTTCAAAGTTGGACTTGGTGAATTTGACAAATAAACTCCAGGGATTGATTGCCACCAAACCGGCACTTCCCATTCTAGCAAATATGCTTATCGAAGCTGTGGGTGATAGAGTAACCTTTAGTGCTACTGACCTGACAACAAGTATGCGTTGTTACACCGAGGGCAAAATTATAGAAGAAGGAGCAATTGCTCTTCCTGCAAGGCGTTTCACATCCCTTATTCGAGAACTAACAGCACCTCAAGTAAAAATAAGTGCAGAAAAAACAGATATTGCCGAAATTGCTGCTGGTTCTTCTGTCTTTAAAATTAATGGTATGCCAAAAAATGTCTTTCCTATCCTTCCCTCTTTTTCTGGAAACGCAGAGATCATATTTGATTCTGCCAATTTAAAAGACATCTTAGCTAAAGCTTCCTTTTCAGCCGCTCGTGATGACAATAGAATCGTCTTAAATGGTATACAACTGCAAATAGCAAATCAAAAAGCTATTTTTCTCAGCACAGACGCTAAAAGACTCTGTAAAATAACCGTGGATATAGACGTTGATAATTCTTTTTCCGGATCTTATGTCATACCGATAAAAGCTGCAGAAGAAATGACAAAAATGATCGATGAAAATGCAAAAAAATCCTCACTCAGCCTTATGCATGATAAGGTGTTTTTAGAAAACGGATCTACTTCTCTTTCCACTAAACTTATCGCTGGACAATATCCAGATATAGGAAAGGTAATACCAGAAAATCTAAAAGATTCAATCACCATTCATCGCGAAGAGTTGACTACTTTATTAAGGCAGGTCGCCTTATTTACCTCAGAAGAAGAAACCAATATCCGCTTTGTCTTTGATAAAGGAGAGCTACAATTGAATGCTGCTAGTAAAAAAATCGGAGAGGGACAAGTGAGCATGCCTGTAGATTACAATAAAAACCGTATTGAAGCAGCCTTTAATCCCTTTTATTTTTTAGATATTTTAAAACATATAAAAGATGAAACTGTCTCCTTTCATGTCATTGACGCTTTTAATCCTGGTACCATTACTGATAAAGCTAATGGTATATTTATGGTTATGCCGCTACGTTTGCACCAGAATCCCGAACCTATAAATTTACATGCATCTGAAAACCCTGCGTTTACGTAATTTTAGAAACTTCTCTAATTGTGAAGTATCATTTCATCCACATTTAAATGTTATCTGTGGAAATAATGCTCAAGGAAAAACTAACTTATTAGAAGCTATCTTTTTATTAAGTACAGGGAGATCCTTTCGCACTCCCCATCTTAGTGACCTTATAACTTATAATAAGAAATTTTTCTTAGTGGAGGCAACCTTTTGTAAAGATGACGTCGATCAATATCTTTTACTATATTTCGATGGCAAAACAAAAAAATTAAAATATAATTCCACTCTTTTCCCTTCTTTCTCTCCCCTCTTGGGATTACTACCTGCTGTCTTACACTCTACTTTGGATTCCCAATTAATTTTCTCTCCATCTTATCGTCGTCGTTTTTTAAATTTCCATCTAGCGCAAGAAACTCCTCTTTATGTCCATCATCTTGCTAGGTTTTTACAAGCCCTAAAGCAACGAAACACCCTATTAAAATCAAAAAACTTCACCTCCATTGAAAGTTTTGAAGAAGAAATGGCTAAATCTGCCACTTTTTTAACGGAAAAACGTATAGAATTAATCGAGGATATAAGACAAGCTACAATAAAATATATGCAAATCATCTCCAACAAAAGGGAAATGGTTGATATAAAATATAATACATCAGTTGACATTAGCTATTTACAAAAACTACGAGAAAACAGACTTAAGGAAGCTAAATTAGGTTTTACAATCTATGGTCCTCACAAAGATGATTTTCAATTAACATTAGAAAACAAAGCAGCTAAATTTTTTGCCAGCGAAGGTCAAAAAAGAACGATATCTTTAGCACTTCGTTTTGCTGAATGGGAAAGATTAAAAAGGAAAACTGAAGATGCCTTTATGCAAATTGATGATTTACAAATGAATCTCGACTATAATCGTATTAATCTTATAAAAACTGCTCTAAGCGGATTTTCTCAAGTATTCATAACTACGCCAAGTGATAAAGACAAAATAGAAGATGGTAAACTAATATTAATAGAAAATGGCTCAACTCTACCTTAGAGTTTTAATAAATCCTTCTGCTAAAAGAAAATCGTTTTTACCATTAAACGCAGAAAAAAACTTATCCGCCAAAATTTTACCCAACTGCACTCCCTCTTGATCGAAAGAATTAATGTCCCACAAAAATCCTTGAAAAACCACCTTATGTTCAAAATATGCTAAAAGTGCGCCCATATTAAACGGTGTCAACCTATCAGCCAAGAGTATCGAACTGGGTCGATTACCGAAAAACATCTTATTGGGATTTTTATCGTTTTTTCCAAGAGCTAAAGCACACGCTTGAGCAAAAAGATTAGAAAGTAATTTTTGCTGGGAAAGTTTATCACTATTTTCGTACTGTGAATTAGTAAATCCGATGAATTCTACTGGTACAATTTGGCTTCCTTGATGTAAGTATTGAAAAAATGAATGCTGACAATCCGTTCCTGTTCCTCCGAAAATAATCGGCCCAGTTGCAAAATCCACCAATTTTCCTGTTTTTTCTAACATCTTACCGTTGGATTCCATATCACATTGTTGCAGATGTTCCACTAAAAAGTTTAAAGCCTGTGAATAGGGAACTACTGCAAGCGTTGGTAAAGATAAAAAATTACGATTCCAAATACCCAAAAGTGCAGCCATAAGTGGTAAATTATTTTTTCCTTCCTCTAGGGCAATCTTATCCATCTCATGAGCTCCTTTTAGTATCTGCATGAAATTATCCTCACCCAATGACAAGCACAAACTAACGGCTCCTACCATAGAAGTTGCTGAATATCTTCCTCCAACATAATCCCATATATAAAAACTTTCTAAATACTTTTTAGGATTATCCATAGGACTATTTTTTCCTGTTACTGCAACGACATGTCTGTTCGCATCTATTTTGGCTCTTTCAAAAGCTTTTCTGATTAAAAGTTCGTTGTTAAGTGTTTCTGGCGTTGTTCCCGATTTGGAAACCGAGATAACCAATGTTTTTTTAAGATTTATCTTTTTTAATACATATTCAATGTTATCAGGATCTACATTAGAGACAAAATACACCTTTTTTTTTGCTAAAAATTCTAGGGCGGTATAAATAGCTTTTGGCCCCAGTGCTGATCCACCAATACCTATGTGAATGATATCAGTAAAATCTTCTGTTTTTTTTATAAATTTTTTAAGCTTTAAAAGTTCTTCGTATGCCAATTTTGTCGCCTCTTTTGCAACAGTAGCTTTTCTTGGGACATCAAAAAAATCACGCATCGCTGTGTGTAGAGCTGATCTATTTTCACATTCAATCCCCGAGATGAAATTTAACACCTCTCCATCTTGCATCAAGTGCATGTTATCCACTGTTTTTCTTTCTTTTGCTAAAGCAAACAGTGCATCTAACACTTTTTGATCTACTCTTTGCGTGGCATAGAGAAGAGAAAAAGGGCCATTTTTACTCTGAAAATCTTTTATCCTTTGCAAAGAAAGAACACCATCTTTTGTTAAATCAATTGGTCTTTTTGCTAACGCTTCTAGAATTTTATAATATTTACAGCTGTTAAATTCCGACATAAAAACCTTTTTCTTATAAGGTGTCATAAATCTTTTTGCAAAACAAGGTCTTTTTTGGAAACACAATAGGATCCAAAATTAATGACAAGGATCATTATCAAAAGATCTACACAAAAATTGAAAGTGTGTGTTTTCCACTCTATTATGATACCTTTGCTCGACACATCAAAAGCATACAAATTAAAATTTTAAATGTACTTATTGTAAAAAAATAATATAACATTAAAACTAATTTAAACAACATAAATGCATTTTATTATAATCAAAAATATAATATAATAATACATGACATTAACAAACTAGATAATTATGTCATCAAAACCACTTGATGTCGATATAGCTTATTTATTAGGCACTGCACCAACAGATACCCCTATCGCCAAAAAACCAGCTCCGCAAGATGATTTTTCATGGCTTTTTTCTCCACCTGTTCATTGCGATCAACCATTATCTTCCACATATTGCACCACAACTCAAGACACTAAAAACCAAGAACTTCCGCCTGCTGATGACAATTATGAATGGGCAAGTTTTGATACCCCTTCTTCTGAATCACAACCACCTTCTCAACCCAAAATGTCAACAGCTCGCGTGACAAAAGAGGATCCTGATTTCGAATGGCTGGAGAAATTATGGGCAAGTTTTGATACCCCTTCTTCTGAATCACAACCACCTTCTCAACCCAAAATGTCAACAGCTCGCGTGACAAAAGAGGATCCTGATTTCGAATAGATGGAGCAATTGCTGCACGACGCATCAATAACACAATCTAGTCCGCTATTAGAACCCACAAAATTAACATCAAAACCAGCAACTGATAAATTTCCCGATCCACACGTAACAAATTTAGCACAAAAAATACCATCGACTGAAATCGCAAAAGAAAACGACAAATCAAAACCGCTATATGATCCTTTTTCACAACATGATACAGATTATTTGCTAGAAGAAAATTCATTCGCACAGATACATGGAGATTCTTTTATTGCCGGGACACAACTAGAGGGGTATAATTACCTAGATGCACTCACTCTGATGAGTGACTTACTAGAAAAATACTCCGGCCCTCTTGTAGAAAAATCCAATTTATTAGTAGAACTATCGGACGCTATTACTAATGGAACGATAATAGAACAAAAAGATCATGCATTGCTACGTAACCGTGCTCTGCAAAACCCAAACTCACTGATTCCCTTTGGATACAGGACAAGCTTTGGTGATGGTCATACTATGCTGTTAAAAATAGCTAGAGATCTTGATGGTAATGCAGTCATTTCCATATTCAATAGGGGCGATGGTCTTCAATACCATTCTTCAGTATTAGATGGCCATAAACAATACTTTTCCTCATGTAAACAATATTTTGTACCACATAATCGAGTAGAAGAAATTTTAGATGAAGATTTTTTTATAACTTTAATTGAATATAAAACTTTAAGACAGGATTTCACTGCAGAACATATCTACAGTTTTTTACAAATTAAATTTGAAAATAATAATATTAAAGCAATTGACGTGCCCACAGTACAAACACCACAACGTAGCGGAACATGCACCTGGAAAGCATTGATGACCTGGTTGAAATTGTCGATCCACGACCCACAACAATATCTACAATTTAAGTTGCATGTGAAAATATGTTCTTTAATAAGTTTTTATAAAAAGCTTTCTTCCCAAGAAACTATTTCAAAAGACTCGCTAAGATTGCTAAAGTTTTCGGCAGAAAAATTGAGTAGAGCATTAGAAAAACACAATCCCAAAGGCAAAGAGCAATTACAAGGAGAAATAAGAAAAATTTTAGATTTTATAAAATCAATAGGTACAAAAAAACCACTGGTCGTCGACAGTCAAGAAACTGTTATACCTGCGCCTGTTCAATTTGACATTCACAGTACATTCACTCAATCAAAACACGAAAACCTCTACGATAATACAATCGTTCTTATAAGCGAACTTACTGGTAATAATTATGAAACCTTACTTACTCAAATATATGAAAATGTTCAACATCTAAATTCATCAATCCAAGAAAAAATAATATACTTTACTTTTAAAAAACTATTCCAAATGAGAGACCAATTACATCCATTGAAAGATGTAGATAAAACCTTTGAAACTATTTTCAATATTTTACACTTAGAACTTACAAACCGTCCTGATACTTTTTCCGCAACACACTGGTATGTCTCACAATATTTACTTTGTTTAATGAATATATGGCTGAATGACAGCGTGCCAAATGCAGGCAATTATTCTCTCATATTTTGGACACCGTTTCATGGACAACTAGCAATCGACCCAGCGCAAAACCAAGAAATCAGTATAGCCCTCAATTCAACTTTGTTATTCCAAAGAGAACAGTATGATTGTACGGATCCGACGATTGATTTTTTACGTAGTTTCACAAAAAACAAAACGGATCAAGAAGTATTAACATTATTGAACAACTTCGATCCGCAAAACCCCAATGGACTGCCGAAAATTGTAATTTGGATTAGAAAAATGCTCAATTTATACGTAATGCCTATGCATTCCGAGTGGAAATATAATCCCGATACCCACACGTTTAGTGCACTTGTGATTAAAAATCATGAGTATGATGAACATGAGTTTATTCAACATTATAGAAAAAATAAGGAAGAATGTCCACTTCCCAGTGAGGATCTCCTCGTTGGCCGCTATGCTCCAACAATCATTCGTCAAGAGCGCCGCCAAGCATATGATCACCTTTGGCAATTACCCAAAGAAGCTAGAGTAGCTTTATATCACCCACATGAGCTTTTTCGTCATATTACAACTCCAAATGCTATCGGTTATTACATGAATAATATTACTCTTTTAAAAAACAAAAGAGATCGTCAAGAACTGTTTTTAGCACTGTTCTATCTAAATTGCCCCGGACACGGCTACAAGAGCTATGCGTATAACTCCGGTCTTCAAATTACATTGTTTGTATATCCATCATACCATGAAACGTTAAAACGTTTCATTGATCTTGGCCTTCTAGCTTTTCATAGTGACCCCGAAATGAAGCTATTCTTTTTGAGATTGGGATCTATATTTAATCGTTACTCACAATCCCTTCGTTTTAAAGCATCATATTTAGATTATAGGGAAGAGATGCGTAAATTGTTAGACAAAGAACCCAAAATTCGTTCCCAAGCAGCGGCATATTTATTGGAAAGCTATAGAAACACCGAGTTCAATACTCTCTCATCACAAGAAAAATTAGAAATAATTAAACTAAGAGTTATTCTTGCTCAAAATGATTTTCAAGATGAACTTTTCGAAACTACGGTAATCGATGAAGTAATGAGTCGTTTTGCGGTTGCACTTGACACCATGCTGAAACCCAATCCCAATTTGTTAAAAGACGTTCTTGGTAGCGATAAATGGACAGCATTGGATAAACCTTTTCAATATAATTGTGGTGACTATTATTTCAATCTTTTTACTGGAGAACTTGTAAAAAACGGCAAATTACAATGCTCCTTACCCCAAAAAATAAGTGATTGTGAAACATATAAAGTGGCACTAAAAACTGTTGGCGTGGAAAATTGGGAAATAACAATCAATCTGCAGGTGACACAATATACAAAAGATAATTTTTTGATTGTTGAAGATCATGGTGTACTCTTTTTCTATAGATATTATCATGGAGAACTATTTCAACATTTAGATTCAAATTCTCTACCACAATTTCCCTTCTTAAAAAGCATTCAGTGGTGGAGCAATGGAAGAAATCTAATGTACGCTTTCGATGAACAAAACAATGTTACCTATCGAATACAACAAGATAAAGTAACAAAAGATCATGGGATTTTATACAAAGGTGAAACGGAAATGTGCGTAACCGAAGATGACTTCGGATTGACACATTTTTTACCACCAGGTTATTGCTTTATTTGGAAATTACATCACGTAGAACAAGTTCTCGAAATACCCTCAATACATCTTGATTTTACTCGTCATAATGGACGTTGGATTTCAACTCAATATCCGGGATTCTATGTAGATGAAATTCAAAGCATTAGCCTTATAAAAAATTACTCTCATGCACTTTTACTTACTAATGCAGACGGACAAAAAAAAGCTATTTTCCCGTTTAAGTCATTTTGTCAAGTTAAAAAAATACCATCGTTTGCCGAAAGACAACCGTATAAAGTCATGGAGGAATTTGAGCATCAAGCATTACCTTATATCGCAATCGACATTGACCCAGAAAATGATGATCACAATTTAATAGAAACGACAAACCCTCTCTATAATCTCTTTTTAGCCTACCACTGTTTTATCGAAAAAGATTTTAATGCTGCCCTTTATCATCTAGATAAATACAAAACGACAACAGTTCCATCGAAAATGGAACAAGAAATATACTCAAGATTCATTCATGACCCAAATGCTCACTACGACAACACTCCCGATGCTATTTGCCTACGATTACACTTCGCCAAATTGTTATTAGAACAGGGACATGATGCAAATGTAGATTTTGTACGTCAAGTTGTACAAGATTATACTACTTATCTACTAAATCTCTCCAACATAACAACTAGGCTATTAAAAAGAGAGGAAGAAAGAATTATCTTAAGAAGAATAATACCTCAATGTAATTGTTTAGTATCAAAAAGAGCGAATGATTTAGGAATTGCCTCCACAAAATCACTTGAAGTAGTGGATACCGTTCAATCAGCTAATGAGATGTCACAACCTGATTGCCATGCAATGTATAAACAACGAGAAGATGATGATTGGCTCAATCTACCAATAACATGCGAACAAAGCATCGAATTATTGGGTTATTATAATCGCTTTCGTGACATTTTGTGCTCCTCTAATGAGATGTTGAAAAAAAGAGTATACTTTAGATTGCAACTCATTGCATACAGTAAGACCTCTAACATACTCGTGCTTATGATGGCTCATGATTTACTAAAAAAAAGTTATAAATTACCAAAAGGTGGTGTTACAACCAAATCTCAACCTGTTGAAATAGAATTGCCAAAAATAGACATGTTTCGTCCTCCGACAATAGTAATCTTGCCTCCTCGCCAAGAAGACGACTATTTTAAACTAGAAAATAGCCAAGTAGAGGTAGTGATGCTACCCGGTAAAAGTAGACTAACTACAGAAATGAATCAATCTATAGAAGCTTTTGAAAAACAAGTGCACGGTAAATGGCAATTAAAAACATCCATAAATGCATTAAAGAAACAACTAGAAAAAGAAATAGAAACACTACAATCGGTTAAGGATGATAAACAAATTATCTTAAAAAAATTACGTCTCTGCTCAGTAAAAGATCTTGGACGGAAAAATAGCAAAAAATTTCATCTTCCAAAATTTGATGAACTTATCCATCTATACGTCGCTAATGATGCTGCTGGTTTAGTTAATCGAACAGCGTTAACAACAAATGAGGCACTAGAAATTTTTCAAGATGTGGAAATCTATTTACTCAAAATGACTAAATTACAAAAGATGAAAAGAACACTTGCTCTCGTACAACAGAAACACAATCCTTACTTATTAGAGAAAATAGCAACAAGTTGGCTTTCCGATCATGCATATCTTCTAGAAAAAACAACACGTCCTCTACTGGCCTTTGAATACTTTAATAACATACTCATAAGAGCTGAACAAATAGAAATCTTAAATCAATTTTTGAAAAATAAACAGATTTGTCTGCAAGCAATTATGGGCATGGGGAAAAGCAAAGTTCTTTTACCTCTCTTAATGTACATGATGCGTCAAAAAGGCACAGCACCTGCAATCGTAGTGCCCAAAGCGCTATATGAACCAGCAGCCACAGATTTGAGTAATAAGTCATTAACAAGTTTTGGACAAGAACTCTTTACCTTTAGAGTTACTAGGCACACTAGTAACCGTGATTTAGAAATAGCCTATGACAAAATAATGGCAGCCATCAACCACGATGGTTATTTACTCTTCGAAGAAAATACTCTTCATACGCTCTTTATCGCTTATCAAGAAGCCATACTATACCATGACACGCAACGATTTGATATATTACAAAAGATTTTAATTACTCTTAGAGAGAGAATTAATGTTATAGCCGACGAAATAGATGAAATCTTAAAACCCAAAAAAGAAGAAAATTTTACCATTGGCAGCAAAGTTGCCATTTCAAGCGCGATAACTAGCGGTATTGAATTAGTATACAATCATTTAGGCGCAAACTTGGATAAAGTAAAATTAGCAGAAGCTTGCGCAAAAGAATTGGGTGTTTCGAAGGAATATTTATTAGGCGAATCTTGCGACATAACTGAAATGGATAGAGAAAAAATGCAAATGGCAGCCACGGTAAGAGGAGTTTTAACCATCTATCTTGACTTTACCTTTAATAAAAATCCAAATTCACATTATGGCCTCTCCAAAAAAGTTAAAGAACAACTTTTTGCCATTCCCTATGACGGAGTAGATCAACCTATAGAAGGATCTCAGTTCGGTAATATTTTTGAAACTCTCTGCTATACATGGCAATATTACTTAAGAATGGGACTAACGCTAGACCAGCTCAAACTCTTTTTAGAAAAAGAAAAAAGTAATCTGTACTATGCGCTCATAAATTGTGACGCACCGATGCATACATTACCAAGATATCAAAAATTGGAAAGAATCTTTGGAAAAGATTTTTTCGATAAAGACGATGAATTTTTTAAAAAACACTTAAAAAATCAAGAATTAATTCATTATTTTTTCAATCAAATGGTCGTTCCACAAGTCACATTTTATAAAAATAAAATCACCAGCAACGGGCAAAATCTTGTTGAAATGTTTAACACATTTGGGGGGTTCACAGGCACTTTATGGAATAGACAATGTTACCATCATTCCATAAGAGTTCCATCAACCATAAATTCAGTAGATGGACATACTTTGCATTTATTATTAACACGTAGCCCACCTGTTCATACTCTGAAAAACATAAATGCGGAGAATGTCGTTGCCATAGCAAGTCAGTCACGATATAACGCACTTATCGATGGAGGAGGATTGTTCTGGAACAAAAGTAATTTTGAAATAGCAAAGCTTTTGGCCAACGGAAAGTTTAAGGGCGTACTCTTCTTTAACGAACAAAACGAATTAATGTCATTAGAAGAAGGAGTTGTCAAATCATTTAAGGACAGCAAATTACGTCCAGATGAACGTTTTACCTATTATGATCAACGTCATTGTCGAGGTATCGACATAGAACAAAATCCTAGCGCCACCGCTTTGGTCACTGTAGGAGAACACACGATGTTAGAAGAATTATTACAATCCACAAAAAGAATGAGAGAATTAGAATTAGGACAAAATGTTGAGTTTGTTGTTAGCCAGGAATTATTAGAAGCAAACGACATTCAATCTATCATTAAACTAACGTTACAACTGCAAGAAAAAACATTAGCAGAAGAGGTACTAAGGGCAGGAAAACATGCATCTCAAAATCAAAAAATACGTCCATTATTAGAAAGAGCCCTAAAAGGAGAAGAAATAGATGGCACTCTACTTGTGCAAAGTTCTGAGGAAGATCCCGTGTTACTATACGGAGGACCATTGGTGATGAGATCTAGGGAGGATATTTTTAAAGCTCAATCGGAAAAGGATGATGAACTTAGTAAATTTTTAAAGGACAGATTGCCTTTTATGCCTGAACACATTCTAGATTACACTCTGGGCAGCCATTGTCAGGTTAGAGATGAAATAGAACAACAAAAGGAAATAGAACAACAGAAATATGACCAAGATAGTAGATGGTTTGGGCACGCAAGGCTTTGGCAGCCAATTCCAATAAATGATGTTTTAATGACATTAGGTATCATTAGTAAAAACGCCTTTAGTCCCATGTTGACGACCTCTACGAATGTAATGTCGCATCGCCAAGGTGGTCCTGTACCCTTTACATGGCATCATAGACCAGTCAATACCGTACACATTGTAACAGTAGACAATCAACTACGTACTGTAGTGCTTTTGGATGGAACTGATGAGATCGAAGCGCTCTCGAGGCATGCTGATTTCCAAAATGCTTTTCTATATAACGTAAACTCCCATTCTGTGATTAGGACTGGTTCTACCAATACAAAAATAAGTTTACAAAAAGAAGATCAAAGAGAACTTGAAAAAATATTTGTACAAATTAAATTCTTAAATGCCATGAGTCTAGGGAAAATGCCCATCTTCACAGAAGAGGAAACAAAAATCTTCGAGGAATGGTGTTCTCATGAGGGAGCTGAAATTGTAAAAAAGAAATCACCATAAATTTCTTCCTCGCAATGCATGAATCTTTAAAGTCTCTTCATAATCCCCACCACACAAAAAATATTTGATCTAAAATAAACCACTAGAAACTATTGTCCAAATTAGTTAGAATTAGCGCGTAACGAAGAACGGGGCATAGCGCAGTTTGGCTAGCGCGACTGGTTTGGGACCAGTAGGCCGGGGGTTCAAATCCCTCTGCCCCGATACTTTTTAAAATAGGGGGAATATATGGATAAAAAACACACAGAAGAATTTGACGCAAATAAATGGTGTTGCTGTGATTCTCTATTCAATTGGTCAAGTTGGGCATCACCAATAGGTTTAAGCTTAGGCATAGGTATATTGCTCATATCTGTAGGTTTATTTTGCTACCTTTTACATCTAGCCAATCTGATAGGCAAATAAATATGCTGGATAATAGACCAAAAATTGGAATCGGCATAATGATCTTCAAAGAGAATAAAATACTACTAGGCAAAAGAAGAGGATCTCACGGCGCAGGAGAATATGCTTTTCCAGGAGGACATCTAGAATATATGGAATCATTCTCTGAGTGCGCTATAAGAGAAATAAACGAAGAATGTGGAATAGAAATCCAAAATATAAGATTTCAATTTCTCGCTAATGTCACCAAATATTATCCTAAACACTATGTGCATATTAACCTCTTGGCTGATTGGGCAAAAGGTGAACCTAAAATATTAGAACCAAATAAATGTGAAAAATGGGCTTGGTATGATCTTTGCAACCTACCAACCCCACTCTTCGAAATGTCAAAAATGGCTGTAAAAAGTTATTTAACCAATACTAATTATTATGATTTTCTTAAGTCCTCTTGCAATTTAGCAAATTGCTGTTGATATTCTTGTAGTTTCTTATCTTCAATGTTCCTGTGATCTTTTAAAAAGGTTTGAAATCCTGTGCAATATTTTTCAAAATCCATACAAAAATCCCCGCCCACTACTTTTGATGACGATTGTAGTTCACAAAATGCTTTATTTAATTTCTTTTCCTTCTTTTCGCTCCATTCCTCTTTAGGATGAGCAAATGCATTACGTAATAAATTCAAATCATTAAGTAACTGATTTCTTATCTGCTCGGTCATGTTTCCTCCTGTTTTTTTCACAATATAAAACCAATTCTCAAGATGCAAGAAAAAATTACAAGTCCGTGAATATAAAAATCTTAAGAAGTATTATTAAAGTTGTTGCAAAACTGCGCGAAGATCATTAATTTTATAATGACACTCAGCAGGACGATGCAAAAGCCAAGGATGAGCATAAAGATAACTAACAGAGTTAGGCATGTTAGCAACCATAGACATATCCGTAGGAGAATCTCCAATGGAAACAATACCATCAGGAAAAGATTTATTTTGTAAAAACATTTTTAAACATTCATGTTTTGACATTTTTCCACGGATCTTATCTATGGCAAACCTGCGACTACGAGGAAAATATTTCTCTATACTTACAATTTTCACAAACCAATTTAAAAATTTCGGCTGCGTATTAGAAATCAATATTTGCATATGATTATTCTCATGTATTTTCTGTAAAACATATTCAGCATGATCATTTAATCGAATATGCTTTGTTACAATTTCTGGATGCTCTTGTGAGAGCTTAAAACAAGATGCTTGTAATTTCAAATATTCTTCTGTATTAAGTCCTGGAAGTAAAAAAGCAAAGTAATCATACCAACACTTACCATATAATAAATGGCCCTCTTCTATTGACATTTGCCTAGCATAGCCATGTTGATTTAATGTAAGATTAGTAATTTCAATGACACTATTCTCATTACCTCTTTCGAGCACACCATGAAAATCCCAAATGAACAGCTTCATAGCAGTTAGTATATAGCAAAAACTATTGTTTGAAAAGTCGTTATTTTATCAAATGCGTCCTAACTATGGCAAGTCAGTTTCATAAATGTTAAATACTTTAACTGTCGTCCCTTATTCCGCCAAAGAACAGCAAAATAAGATAATCCAAAAGCCTCTAAATCTTCTATCAACTGCAGACCATTAGTAGTATTTTGCCAATGACCACTGATGTCAAACTCCTGTAAAATATTCGTTAAACATAATTCATCATCACTAGTTATGGTAACTTTACCATTTATCATCATAACACGTGATAAATCTTCTAAAAATTCTCTTTTTATAAGTCGATTTTGTTTATGCCTTCTCTTGGGCCAGGGATCAGGAAAATTGATATGACATGACGTAATAATATCGCTACTTAAATAATATTTTGTAAAAACCTCCGCTTCACCAAATACAATAAAAATATTGTTTAGTCCATTATTTTGAGCTTTTACCCATATTTTTCGAGCTCTTTCAAATTTTTTCTCAACAGCTATCCAATTCATCTGAGGATTTTGTATAGCTTTTTCTATTATCCATTGTCCATTGCCACTACAGTACTCCACGCATATTGGATAATCATTTGCAAAAATTTCACTCCACAAAGGTAACTTAAAGTTTTCATACCCCGAGTATTGAATCGGAATATAAAAAAACTTTTTAAATAGCATGGGACAGCGCTCTTGCCAACTGCATGGAATAACTAAATCTTGCGGTTTCATGGAATAAAGTTTACTTTTTCCTCTTGAACAATTCCAGTGTTAGTTGTTATTTTCGAGAAAAAGAGGAAATTATTAATGTTTGATAATAAATTTAAAAAAAGTCGTAAAATGACCATTCGTAATCTTACTATGTTACAAGATGTTATCGACAATGAAATAACATCTCACATCGATCCTGAAGAGAACACTTTTTTACACAATGAAATCTGTGATCTTCTTAAAGAAGCCCATGCTGTAGAAAACATAAGCGAATTAGAATCCGTTATCACTCAAGGCAAAACTATAGAAAAAAAACTAGATTTGTGGTTTACCAAAATCGGCAAAGAAACCCTAGATCTTACCTGGGAAATTCTTTGACTGCCAGCTATACAAAAGCACCGAGGTCGCTTGTGCTACATTTAAAGAACTGATTTTTCCAAGCATAGGAATATAAACAAACCGTGATGTCATTTTTTTTAAAAGAGGTCTTATTCCCTCTTTTTCACTGCCTACAATTAGTAAAGTTTTACTTGCAAACACAAAATTATCCAAAACTTCTCCCTTTTCATTAACATCAGCACTTACAATGTCGTAATCAAACTTTTTAAATTTCTCTACGCTACTTGCCAAATTAGAAACTTTTATAAGATCCATTAGCTCAAATCCTCCACAAGCAGTTTTTGCTGCAACAGGTGTTATATCAGCACCTCTATTCTTCGACCATATTAACCCACTAATGTTGAAACAGGCAGCAGAACGTGCAATGGCTCCAAAATTTTGCGGATCTTCGATGCCATCAAGCATTAAAACCAATGACCTTTCTTTTTCTTTGGACAAAAATTCATCGATATCACAATAATTTCTCTCTTTTATTTTAGCAACTATTCCCTGATGTGATTCTGAATTGGTCAAAGAAAATAGATGTCCCTTATTCACAAAAGAATGCGATAAATGATTGAATTTTATAACTTGTAAAAACTCTCTATCTTGTAGTGAAGATAGTAGGTATATGTGTAAAATTCTATCCGGATGATGTTTAATCATTTCCTCAACACACCTTCTACCCATAATATATGTCATAAAAACACCTCAAAACACATAAGCTATCTCTAAAAGTGCAGCAAATGTCCACCACCAATGAATCATTTTGTCGCGCCTTTCCGTTGTCGTAGTCACAAAATCATGCAAGGTAGTATCATAGACAAAAGTTTTGACTTGATACTTATAAGAAGAAAAGTATCTAAACTGCATTTCCATATTTACGTTCAAATGAGAGGTGGCTGTACAAAAGAGTTTAAATCCGCCATATTGTCCTCTATCGTGTACGCCTTTTGCCACAACTTTTTCTTCGATTAATTCATCGATATCCAAAACACTATTAATTACTCTATATTTCATATAATCGGTATGATTTAATTTAAGCCAATTGAACATATAATAAAAATTACAAGAGATATTTCCCCCAGGTTCAATTAACAAATCTCCACCAACAATTGGACCATACCAACAGTCATCCAGTTTGTTGCCTTGTGTTTGTTCCTCAAAAATATAATCATCTTGCTGAATAGAGGGTTTCTGTCCTAGTTTTTTCGTCAATTTCTTCCAATATCCTGCATATCCAAAAAGAGGTGTTAAAAAAGCCTTATAATGTCGCCCATCAGTAAGATTCACTTGATATCCCAAAACACCCATGAGAGAATAATCATTCCCTTCAGTTTTATATTTTAAAATTATATCCCTTTGATCATATGGCATATTTTGCAAAGCTTTGCCTCTACCAAATGTTGCCCACGTTCCTTGTGCTAATACGTACACATCCCTCATTATTGTTCTCATCGTACATTGAGTTTGTAAGTAATTTAGTCCATTATATTTTTCTTGGCCCAAAAATGTTTCCAACTTGTCATTACTCAAAATTTCCCAACACAAATTATCTTGCCTATAACCGGTACCAATCTCGATAAAAAGAGGTTCGGTATTACTAGCTATCCCCATTACCGCCATACAAAGAAAATAAAAAAGATAACGCATATAAACTCACTTTCTTAAAGTCTATCAAGTTACATGAATTTATCCTAAAAACAAAAAAAAATCTGTCAAGAAAAAAAATTCTTTTCCTTTTTAAATATTTTTTATAAAATGCTAGCACACAAAGGATGGGTCTATGAGTAGAGTAGATGTTTTAGGGTGTTGGCACAATATATCAGCCTCAACATTTTCTTATCTCACTGCCTCTTTAAGAAATTTTACTCCTGTTGCTTATGTGGCTAATGTGCTTACACCATTCGTTAAAATATCCGGTACAGCTGGACGTTGTGTCTCACCTGTATTGGAAATTTGGGACAATAATCGTAAATCACATCTTGCTGAGCTGAGTCCGCCATGTCAAGTTTTACAAAACAGATGCCAACAATTCTTAAGAGACCATCAAGTGGAAGATGTGCAAATTAAGGAAACTGCAAATGTTAGTAATATCGAAATCAGCGGACTAGTTGAACGTTTTGTTACAGTTAATACAGATATTGTTGTATCCGCACAAAATCACCCTTCATTTTTCCATGTTTTGTCCTTTTGTCTTAAAAGAGAAATTGTACGTTTAAAAAATAATGATATGCTAAAAATGCCATTAATTCTCGCTATCATTGCTATTGCCAGTCTATATCTAGCTCCAATGCTGGGCAGTCCTCTAGGGATTCTAGCATTAAGTGTAAATTTTATCTTTTTCATCGCGAGACCAGTAATTTCCTACTATATGGAATATAGAGCTGATGATGAAGCAATTGCTAATCTTATGAAATTAAATGAAGACAAAGCTGATAAAGAACTCATTGGAGGTATTCATTTTCTGTTTGCAAAAGAAGCTGCAGAACAAAACATTTATGCCACCTTAAGTACTTACGATAAGATCAAATACTATATTCATCAGTATTTTCTTCTTATGACCGGTTCTATACAACCTTCGAATAAAAGTAGATTAGATAAATTAAATCATGCATTAACGTATCGTAACAATCACAAAAGAAGAAATTTCGTCCTCGTATTAAATAGAAAATTAATCCAGCAAATATCAGAAAAATTCTTTCATCATACTATTGTGATGACTAGCTCACTAGATCTAAGTAAATTATTCCAGATGCATACTGCTAGCACGTATTTCAGTAAGCCATTAAAGTTTTTTTTCCAATTCGGCAAGAAACTTCGAGAATTGCGAGCTGGTTCTTAGGTTTTCTAACCATTCGTCTTCCATCATCTCAGAAACTGATGGTAAGACATCTAGGGATTTTGCCTTCTCTAAAAGTTGCATAGCCTCCTCTAAGCGATTAAATACTGAATAAAGACATGCTAAATGATAATATGCAGCTTGATTTCCAAGCTGTCCCGACTTTGTTATTTTTTGTTCTGCTTCAGTAAACATTTGTTTAGCAATTTCTTTATCATCAGTGACAGATGCTTTTGTAGCTAAAGCTAGCCCCCATTCTAAGTAGGCCTCTTCATCTTCTTCATTTTGTCTTATAGCCGTTTGAAAAAAGCCGATAGCACGATTAAAATAAGCCACATCTTCTTTTATCTCAGCAACCTTCATCATATATATGGCCATATGATAATAAATCTTGGGATAGTCAGGATTAATAAGAAGAACATTAGTAAATACTTCCATAGCCTTTAAAAAATATTCATCTTCTTCTGTAAAACAACCCATGAGACCAAGTGCTTCACCATAGGAAAAAAGCCAACTTGAATGTTCCAATAAAATATTTTTCTGATAACTCAGAAGAACTTCAAACTGTTCTATTGCTTGCTTCAAAATATCTTCATCGTCAGTGACCCGAGCATGATAGAATAGCATCTTCGCATAGTCAAAAATAATGCACGGAAAATAAGGTTTGAAACTAAGAGCTTTATTAAAAAATTTATAAGCCTTTTTAAAAGCTCCTTCATCTTCATTCTCTTCTCCGATAATGGTATGGGTTTGCCCCAGAGCATACCATAGATCAGCATTGCTGGGATCATAAGATAACCCCACCTGAAATTTCTCTATGGCCTTTTCATGATAACCAATATCATTATAATATCGTCCATAAGATTGGAGACATAGGCCATAAGCATACCACAACTCTGCAATGTTGCTATATAAATCCAAGGCCTTTGTTATCTTATTTTCCGCCTCCCAAATATAATCCAATCTACTAGAATATGCTCCTAATAATGATAAGGATTCTACCCATTGTCCAATAATATAGGGATTTTTGGAGTTATATTTATTAGCCTGTGTGCATTTTTCTACAGCTAACTTTAATCTTTTTACGTCTTCATTGATTTTTCCTGCTTCTCCTAAAAGTTGAGCCCATTCTAACCAAACTTCACTGTCATGACATTCACATCTAATTACATTTTCAAAAAACTTATTAGCCTCCATGAAATATTCATTAGCCAAAGTGTTAGCATAAAGTTCAGAATACACTTGTGCAATCGCGTGGAAAATAGTTGTCGTATCAGGATCTAATTTATTAGCTTTTTTTAAAAATTCTAATGCCTTTAAATAATGTTGATTATCATTTATCAATAAACCCATTTGTAAATGCACTAAGCCAAGATCGTACCAAAACCTGGCTGGCATAACGTTATCATAAGTAAAGACGGTATTATAGGCCTGTATAGCTAGGCTAACATCTATGGCCTCGCCTGATCCTTCAGCAACATAAGTTAATAATTTGCCATAGTCCCAATAGAGAATCGCAAAATCGTGCTTGTGCTGTTTATCCGCAAGCTCAAAGGTTTTTTGAAAATACCCTTTTGCTTCAGCATAAAGTGCAAAATCTTTTTTCAAAAATCCTAGTTCAGTAATGGCTTTTGCTGCTCTCCAATAATAATAAAAATTATCTCCTGCAAGATCCAAGGCTTGTTTTAAATATTTTACGGCTAGTCTCAATGCTCTTTCATTTTTACAACTATGACCATATTCAAAAAAGGCTTCTCCTTCTCTTTGCCACAGTTCACTATTTTGTGGATCTATTTTCAAAGCGGCATCAAAAAGCTCGAGTGCGATTAAATTCTCTTTTTTCAATAAATCAGTTCCTTCGTTGATCAGATGAATAGCAATTTTACATCTTTCTTCTTGCGATAATGTCTGATAGTTTTCCAATAATTTTATAATCTTGTTATGAACAACAGAAGCTGATGGAGAAAATCTATTCTGTAATAACTGTAAGATATGTTTTTGTACCATTGACACACCCTATTATAAAATAGGATTATAGATTGCCGTCCTTTTTATCACAAAATCAAAAAAAATATTTGCTAATTTTGTCAAAACAAAATAAATAGAATCTTAGGGGGTAAAATGTTTTTACTCAATAAAGAAAAAAAATTTCCAGCTCATTTGGCAGTAATAAAAAACCAACCAGAATTACTGCAAGATAATAAACATATTTATGAAGAAAATCACCTAGGACTTACTCCTTATGATTTAGCCTATCACTTAAACCGTAGAAGCTGCCTTAAAATGCTAGATAACAAAAACTTTACCTGGAACAAGTTTAACATGGACTTTACAACTATAAATTTTCTACCCACACTTACTTTTGATAGTTACGCAACCTTAAAAAAAATCGTTAAAATAGGTCAAAAATACATAAATAAGGGCTATTTTATGCAACAACGTCTCTGGTATGGAGCCCGCTATGAGAGCGAAATTTTAGAAAACATTTTACCATCTCTGCACATAAGATATATTAATGACATTATAGGATTTGGCCTTTTTGCCAATGCAGTTATTAAACCTGGAACATTTTTAGGAGAATATAGTGGTATCTTAAAAAAACGCAAAAAAAAGCTCTTAAAGAACAATTTTTATTGCATGCGTTATGCTTTTTATGAGAATGATTTTAGATATGTTATTGATGCAAGTTTAAGTGGCAACCATACTCGTTTTATGAATCACAGTAATAATCCCAATGTAACTATAAAATCAGCCGTAGTAAAAAACATTTTACGTATTATCTTTATTGCTATTAAACCGATAAAGAAAGATGAACAACTCGTATGTCATTATGGAGATGCATATTGGGAAGATTTGAAGGCAAAACATGATCTTTAATTTTCTTTCTAATCCCCACCCCCTACACAAAGCGATATTACGCAATGATATTAGTACCTTCAAAACACTCTTAGAACCTTACCTATTGGATGAAAAAGATGAACATGGTCTTACTCCCTATCTTTTAGCAAAATTCTTAGATCGCAAGCAATTTTTACTCTATCTTAGATCAACGTATGAAGAACCTATCTTCAAGTTTGATCAAAACGAAAAAGCAAGCATCGCAGAATTAGAAAAACATTTTGAATTTACCTACAATGATGACTTAAAATTTAATGAAGAAAAAACACTTTTTTCCATAATAAAAAGATGTAAAAAGAACAATATTGACAAAGAGCATCTTTGGCACGGTTACTACTTTGAAAAAGAGATAAAAAGCGGTTTTACCGCTGATGTCACGATAAAATGGATTAATCCCATTTTAGAATATGGACTTTTTTCCAACGTCTTCATAAAAAAAGGCAGTTATATTGGTCATTATGGTGGAGAGGTTAGAAAATATCAAAAAGAAGATGCCAAAAATCCTTATTGTTTTGCCTATCAAATTTCCTATGACAAAGACACGCCATTTACAATTGATGCCAGACCAACTGGTACTTTATGTCGTTTTATTAATCATAGCTACAAACCTAACCTCATGCCAAGACTTGCTTATTGTAATAACATAATGTACGTGATACTAATCGCTCATAAAGACATCCAAAAGGGCTCCGAGTTAACCTTTGACTATGGTCCTAGGTATTGGGAAAGACGTGAAACTCCTGTATTAATCTAATATTATCGTTTTTCGTAGCAAAACATACTTCAACATTAAAAAAAATGATCTAGAGAAATAAAGAACAGGCAATAGTCTGACTCACTCCCCATTGATAAATCAAGGGGGTTCTAATGACAATACCACATAGCTCTTTTCGGCTCTCGGGAGTGGATACCCTACAACATCCGAAATCTCACTATATGTTGATTCATCTT
>Ga0233425_10000980_pt1 | contig 68063 bp, 63 predicted proteins | sample Watercolumn_Towu_2_FD_181712 | JGI IMG/M metagenome (GOLD analysis project Ga0233425, IMG submission 181712) | Freshwater microbial communities from Lake Towuti, South Sulawesi, Indonesia - Watercolumn_Towuti2014_140_MG | ecosystem: Environmental > Aquatic > Freshwater > Lake | place...
GCAGTGTACTCAGGTGTTCCAGCAGGTTGACGGTCGACATCAGACGGTTTCCTTCAAGGCGAAAAAGCCATCAGCAGATCTCTTCAAGAGCCAGTTGTCAAGCGGATTTTCGAGATCTTGCCCTGGGCGGATGCCGCCGACGTTCCGCTGCCGGTCTCCGATTCCGGCTTGGTCACCGTTTATGGCGGCCAGACCGCCCAACTCCACGTCGTCAATACCGGCGATGCCTCTTCCCATAGCTGTACGTTTTCCCTGTCGTTCATCGACGCGACCGGCGGAGTGTTTCCGGCGTTGCCCTTGGTGCCGGTCACGCTGACCGGCGGTGCGGCCACGACCTTGCCCTTTCCGGTCGCGGTGACCAGTCTGGTTCGGGCACATCTGGATTTCACGCCGCAGCTGGCGGAGAACCCGGATTTGGCCGATCCCATGGTTGGCTGCTATCGCCTGATGCCGACCCTGGAAGTGCTGGAACCGACCGGCTTGCAGAAGGTGCTGAACACTGCCTTCAGCAGTCTTCCCAGCCCCGAGAAGGGCAAGAAGCTCACCCGGGTGACGATCTGTCACAAACCGGGAAAATTGGACCAAACCAAGGTGTTGCCGCTGGATGCACTGAATGGCCATCTGAGACATGGCGATACTCTCGGTCCCTGTACCCCCTGAATCGACCGCGGTCCGCCCTTGCGCCGGCCGGATCTTCGGGCGTCCTCCTTCCCAGGAAGCGCGCGGGCGACCGCCCCGCCCGCATCTTTTCTCACACAGCCGGTCGGCCTAACGCCGGCCGGTTGTTGCATGCTTGTCGGAACTTGTTGCGCCAGGCATACAAATCTGAGGGTTGGCGAGCAGTTTATGGTATAGTCCGCGGCATCTGACGAAAGCGGGGTGCTGCATGTTGTATCGAATCGCTCTGGGTTTCCTGATGGTTTGCGCGATGGCGCCGGTATGGGCGGAAGAGCCGGCGCCCGCCGCCGCCAAGCAAGTGGTCGAAAAGCTCAACACCGTCCTCATCGACGTGATGAAGAACGCCAAACAGCTGGGCTACGAGGGACGCTACAAGAAGCTCGACCCCATCGTACGGGAGACCCACGAGTTCGAGGCCATCGCCCAGATCGCCCTGGGCAACCATTGGAAGGACCTGTCCATCGAGCAGAAGAAGAAGTTCGTGGACCGGCTGACCGATCTCAGCGTCGCTACCTACGCAGCCCAGTTCAACGGTTATGCCGGCGAGGAGTTCAAGTACGACTCCGAACAGAACATGAAATCGAACCGCTTGATGCTGCGCTACAACCTGATGGCGCCCAAGGAAAAACCGGTGAAGTTCGAGTACATCCTCAACGCCTTCAACAGCCAGTGGGTGATCATCAACATCGTGGTGGACGGCATTTCCGACCTGGCCCTGAAAAAGGCGCAATACAGCAGCGTGATCGAGCGGGAAGGCTTCGACAGCCTGATGAACAAGCTGTCGCAGAAAATCACCGACTATGCCAACAACAACGCCGGTTCCGGTTGACGGCGAACGGCGTGTTCGGCTTTCCAAAGGCGCTTCATGGCGCCTTTGCCGTTTGTGGAGCCTGCCTCTGCTTCTATGAAAGCCCGAGCCGTGGCGTCCTGCTGCGACCCGTGCCCCGGGGGATTGCTGCGTATTCTGCCCCTACGGCACGGTTCGTCGTCCACCGGTACGCGAGCATTTGGGTGCTCCGGCCTGCGCCCGCGGCTGATCTCCCGGTTTACTCGTCCCGCAAACGCACCGCCAGCACGTCGCATTTGGCGTGATGCAGCACGCTGGAGGCGGTCGATCCGAGCAGCAGGCCGATGCCGTGGCGGCCATGGGAACCCAGCACGATGAGGTCGATGGCGCCTTCTTCCGCAACCCGGATGATCTCATGCTTCGGGCTGCCCACTTCCACCCGGATGCGTTCGGCAGGAACGCCCAGTTCCACCCCCAGCACCGCCATGCGCTTCTCGGCCGCCTCCATCAGTTGTTCGGTCAGATCGATGTCGAACGGCACGATCGGGCCGTAGCCGGCATCGCCGGTGGGGATGTTCTCCACCACATGCACCAGGCTCAGATCGGCACCGTAGCGGACGGCGAGATCGACGGCCCGCTGCGCGACGTGTTGGTGGTATTCGCCGAAATCGGCGGCCAGAAGGATGCGTTTGTAAGATTCCATGGTTGTCTCCCGAGACCGGTGGCCCGCGATCATAAACCGAAGCCCGGACCGGCGGCGAGCCCAAGGCCGCCCGCCCTTGGGAGATGCCCGCAGACGAGTGCCCCTTCCCCTTGGGCAAATACGAACCAGGCACTCAAAATCGGGCCACGGATTCGGGTGCAAGTCGCCGGACCGAACGATGCCGAGGCGCAGGCTGACCGATACGGCGTGCCGGCGCGGGTTCGGCTTTCACTGGCGGGGGCTCCGGTGGGATAATGGTTCTTTCGCCACCGAGCCCATGGTCAAGAAGCCCTTCCGTTTTGAAGAATCCCTCGCCGAACTGGAACAGCTGGTGGAGCGGATGGAACAGAGCACCCTTCCTCTGGAGGAGTCCCTCAAGCTGTTCGAGCGGGGGGTTCAGCTGACGCGGGCCTGTCAGAACGCCCTCAAGGAAGCCGAGCAGAAGGTCCAGATCCTCCGGCTGGAAGATGGCGAACCCAGCCTGAAACCGTTTACCGATGAATCCTGATACTTCCCTGCAAGATTTCATGAGTGCCTGCCAGGACCGGGTCGAGGCGGCCCTGGATGCCCGTTTGCCCGCTGCCGCCAAGCTGCCGGAGCGGCTGCACCAGGCCATGCGCCATTCCACCCTGGACGGCGGCAAGCGCTTGCGTCCGCTGCTGGTCTATGCCACCGGCAAGGCCCTGGGGGTAGCGCCGGAACTGCTGGACGGGCCGGCCTGCGCGGTCGAGTTCATCCACGTCTATTCGCTGATCCACGATGACCTGCCGGCCATGGACGACGATGACCTCAGGCGCGGCAAACCCACCTGTCACAAGGCTTACGACGAGGCGACCGCAATCCTGGCGGGGGACGCCCTGCAGGCTTTGGCGTTCCACGTGCTGGCCCACGATCCGGCCCTGGCGGTGTCGGCCGAGCAGCGGGTCGCCATGATCGAAGCTTTGGCCCTGGCCAGCGGTTCCTTGGGCATGGTCGGCGGCCAGGGCATCGATCTGGATTCGGTGGGCAAGGAGCTGGACCTGCCGGGCCTCGAAGCCATGCATATCCGCAAGACCGGCGCCCTGATCCGCGCCAGCGTCCGGCTGGCGGCCCTGGCCAAGGCGGGCCTCGAGACCGGCGTCGCGGAACGGCTGGACCGTTACGCCAAGTGCATCGGACTGGCGTTCCAGATCCAGGACGACATCCTCGATGTGGAGAGCGACACACTGACCCTCGGCAAGACCCAGGGCAAGGACCGCGACAACGACAAGCCGACCTATCCCGCCCTGCTGGGCATGGCGGCCGCCAAGGAAAAGGCCGGGGATTTGATCGACGAGGCGTTGGACTGTCTGGCGCTGCTGGGGCCCGAGGCCGAAACCCTGCGTGGCCTCGCCCGCTTCATCGTGCAACGGCGCAGCTGACGAGGGCCGCCGCCGGCCGGCGGTGTCGGGCGCGGTCCGGGCGGCTTGATCCGGCATCGGTCCGCGGAACATAATTGAGGCAATAACAAAATCCGAGCGAACGACTTGGATTTCGCCTCCCCCTCGTCAGCGACCCCAAGTTCGGAACCCGCAATTCATGAGCAACTCACACTATCCCCTGCTGCAAGGAATCAACAGTCCTGCCGATCTGCGCCAGCTGTCCGAGGATCAGCTGCCGCAGCTGGCGGAGGAACTCCGTGGCTACTTGCTGGATAGCGTGAGTCAGTCGGGCGGCCATCTGGCGGCGGGACTCGGCACGGTCGATCTGACCATCGCGCTGCATTACGTGTTCAACACCCCGGAAGACCGGCTGGTGTGGGACGTGGGCCACCAGGCCTATCCCCACAAGATCCTCACCGGGCGGCGCGACCGCATGCCCACCATCCGCAAGAAGGACGGCTTGTCGGCCTTCCCCAGCCGTTGCGAGAGTCCCTACGACACCTTCGGCGTCGGCCATTCCAGCACCTCCATCAGCGCCGCCCTGGGGATGGCCATTGCCGCCGCCCTCGACAAGAGCGGCCGCCATGCCGTCGCCATCATCGGCGACGGCGGCATGACCGGCGGCATGGCCTTCGAGGCGCTCAACCACGCCGGCGTGCTGGACGCCAACCTGCTGGTGATCCTCAACGACAACGAAATGTCGATCTCCCCCAACGTGGGTGCGCTCAACAACTACCTGGCCAAGGTCCTCTCCAGCAAGTTCTACTCCACCGTGCGCGAAGGCAGCAAACAGCTGCTGAGCCACAGCATGCCCAGCGTGTGGGAGCTGGCGCGGCGCGCCGAGGAGCATGTCAAGGGCATGGTGGCGCCGGGCACCCTGTTCGAGGAACTGGGCTTCAACTACATCGGTCCGATCGACGGCCACGACCTGGACGTGCTGGTGACGACCCTGCGCAATTTGCGGGAGCTGCCGCCCGGACCGCGTTTCCTCCACATCGTCACCAAGAAGGGCAAGGGCTATCCGCCGGCGGAACAGGATCCGGTCGCCTACCACGGCGTCGGCACCTTCGACCCCAGCAAGGACCATCTGCCCAAGGCCAAGCCCAGCACGCCCAGCTACACCGAGGTGTTCGGCCGCTGGCTGTGCGACATGGCGAAGCAGGACCCCAAGCTGTTGGGCATCACCCCGGCCATGCGGGAGGGCTCCGGCCTGGTGGAGTTTTCCGAGCGCTTCCCCGACCGCTATTTCGACGTGGGCATCGCCGAGCAGCATGCCGTCACCCTGGCCGCGGGACAGGCCTGCGAAGGCTGGCATCCTGTGGTGGCGATCTACTCCACCTTCCTGCAGCGGGCTTACGACCAGCTGATTCACGACGTCGCCCTGCAGAACCTCCCGGTGCTGTTCGCCATCGACCGCGCCGGCCTGGTGGGCCCGGATGGCCCGACCCACGCCGGCAGCTTCGATTTCAGCTACATGCGCTGTGTGCCCAACCTGGTGGTGATGGCGCCGGCCGACGAGAACGAATGCCGCCAGATGCTGTATACCGGCTTTCACTACCAGGGGCCGGCGGCGGTGCGTTACCCGCGCGGCAAGGGTAGCGGCGTCGAGGTGCAGGCGGAGATGGAAGCCCTGCCTCTCGGCAAGGCGGAGATCAAGCGCTCCGGCCGCCGTCTGGCCATCCTCGCCTATGGCAGCATGGTGGCGCCGGCCCTGGCGGTGGGCGAGCGGCTGGGAGCGACGGTGGTCAACATGCGTTTCGTCAAGCCCTTCGACCAGGCCCTGGTGCTGGAATTGGCGCAGACCCACGATGGTCTGGTGACGGTGGAGGAAAACGTCGTCGCCGGCGGCGCCGGCTCGGCCGTCACCGAATTCCTGGCGCGCAACCAGGTGCTGTTGCCGGTGCTCAACCTCGGCCTGCCGGACCACTTCGTCGAACAGGGCAGCCGCGAGGAATGCCTGGCGGCCTGCGGTCTCGACGAAGCCGGCATCGGCACCGCCATCGACGAATTCCTCGCGCTCGGTTCCCGCGCGATGCAGGCCAGGCCCGCCAAGGCCAAGGGCAAGCATTGATGGACCGGCTCAAGAGCAAGGTTCGCGACATTCCGGACTTTCCCAAGCCCGGCATCCTCTTCAAAGACATCACGCCCCTGGTGAAGGACCCCGCCGCCCTGCGGCTGACCGTCCACCAGCTGTTGCACCCCTTCCTCGGCCAGAACATCACCGCGGTGGCGGGGATGGAGGCGCGCGGCTTCATCTTCGGCTCGCTGGTGGCCTGGGAACTCGGGGTCGGCTTCGTGCCCCTGCGCAAGCCCGGCAAGCTGCCCTATGACGTGCAGACCGTGGGCTACGACCTGGAATACGGCAGCGCCGCCCTGGAAGTCCACATCGACGCCCTCGGACCGGGCGACCGGGTGCTGCTCATCGACGATCTGCTGGCGACCGGCGGCACCGCCAAGGCCAGCTGCGAACTGGTGGAAAACCTCGGCGCCGAGATTCTGGCCTGCGCCTTCGTGGTGGAGCTGGATTTTCTGCGGGGCCGGGAACAGCTGGGCAAGTACCGGGTACACTCGCTGCTGCATTACTAGCGATTCCGGCCTTCGGGGTGGAGGGAGCTTCAGCCCGCGGCCCAAGGGACCGTCGTAGCGCTTTGCGCCGGCAAGCGGCCGATTCAACTTCTTAAGAGCCACCGCACCATCGCCCATGCCTCCTGTCGACCCCCTCCGCAGCGCCGCCTATCTGCTCGACAAACCGGGCGACGTGGCCGAGAAGCTGCGGGTCATGGCCCGACAGCGCTGCCTGGTGTCGCTGACCATCGCTGGCGGCGGGCCGACCCTGGGCTCCATGGTGGTCGCCGTGATGCCGGAGCGGGGCGTGGTGGTGCTCGATCCCAGCGCCAACGGCCAGTTCAACCGCCAGCTGCTGGCGGCCGGCAGCGCCCGCTGCGAGACCCAGGTGAACGGCATCGAAGCCCACTTCGAGTTGAGCGGGTTCAAGGAAGCCACCCTCGACGGCCAGACGCTGCTTGCGGCGGCGATCCCGGAGACCCTGTTCTGGCGCCAGCGCCGGGCTTACTACCGGGTGACCATCCCCACCGGACGCATCGTCCGGTGCCGCATCCAGCTGCGAGAGGATGGGCCGGCGGAGTTCGCCGTCCACAATCTCAGCATCGTCGGCATCGCCCTGATGGATAGCGGCGGGGTGTTGCGGGAAACCGCCAGTACCGGGCAGATCTTCGGCCCTTGCCGTTTGCTGGTGCCGGGCCTGGACGACGACCATTTTTCCCTGGAATTGCGCAACAAGGTCGAGCCGTTGCGGCGCGACGAGCTGTGGTCGGCGCTGCGGGTGGGGGCCGCGTTTCGCGGCATCGGGCACACGTTCGAGATCAAGCTGCAGAAGTATATTTTTGAACTCGAACGTGAATTCCGCCGGGAGCAGGATGCCGGCGGCGACTGATCATTCCATCCATTCGAGCTCCATCATGATCCATTCCGCATGTTTCTTCCCGGCCATTGCCCTGCGGTTCGCTGCCTTCGCGATCCTGCTCGCCGCCTTGCTGCTGGCGCCGGGGCCGGTGCGCGCCGGGGCGGACTTCATCGGTGGCCAGGCCAACGCCGAGGAGGACGAGGACCCGGAGATCGTGGACGGTGCCTTCGCCGAGCGCGCCAGGGCCATGCAGCATTGGCTGCAGGCGCGCGAAGACGAACGCCGCGAGATGGGGGTCGCCCACGTCTACGAGCGTCCGCGGGCCATCGTCGATCATCCCGACGGGCCGCGCCGGGGCCATTGGACGCGAACTTCGCTCAAGTCCTCGGCCCAGGGACGGCGTTCGTCACGCTCATCGGCCAAGGCGGTGGGCAAGTCCCGTTCGGCGCGTGAGCCGATCCGCTCCCGCGGCGCCGGCGGAAAACGCTCGGCGAGCGCGAAACCCTCCGGCAAGGCGGCCGCCAAGCCATCGGCGAAGTCCGCGGCGCGGGGCACCGCCAAAGCCCCCGCCAAATCCGCCGCCAAGAAGCGTCGCTGAGCGTACCGGCTCAGAACCCGCCGTCGTCTTCCGGCTGCGGGTCCGCGTCGGCGGAAGGCCGGATGCTGTTGTCGACGGTCAGTGGGCTGCCGTTGCGCAGCTTGATCTGGCCGGCCGTCACGACGGTCTCGCCTTCCATCAGACCCCGCGTCACGGCGACCTGATCGCCGCGGCTTTCCCCCACCTCCACGAAACTCTGGCGCGCCACCAGCTTAGGCCTGCCCTGGGCGTCTTCACCCTGCCGCTCCACCACGTAGACGATGGCCCCATAGGGGTTGAAGCTGATGGCGGTGCGCGGCAGGGTCAGCTGTCGGCGCGCCTGGCCCACCTCGATCCCGAGGCTGGCGAACATCCCCGGCAACAGCTTGCGGGATGGGTTTTTCAGGGTGGCGCGGACCGCCACGTTGCGGCTGCCTTCCTCTACCTTGGGGTTGATGACGCTGATCTCGCCGGCGAAACTCTCGCCCGGATAGCCGTCGATGGTGGCGGCGACGGGTTGGCCGATCCCTATCGTTCCCAGCTCCTGCTGGGGCAGCAGGAAGTCCAGATAGATCGGATCGAGTGCCTGCAGGGTGGCGATCACGCTGCCGGGTTCGAGGTACTGGCCCAGGTCGACCCGGCGCAGTCCCAGCCGGCCGGCGAAGGGCGCCCGGATCAGCTTCTTGCCGAGCAGCGCCTGCTGCTGCGCGACATCGGCTTCGGCCCGCGCCAGCGCGGCGGCGTCGCCGTCGACGGTCTGCCGGCTGACCGCCTTGGCGGCCAATTGCAGCCGGTCGCGGTTGAGGGTGATGCGGGCCAAGTCGGCGACGGCCTTGAGGGATTGCAGTTTGGCGTTGTCGTCGTCGGCGCGCAGTTGCACCAGCGGCGCTCCGGCGCTGACCTCTTCTCCCTGTTTGAAGTGAATGTCGGCCACGATGCCGGCGATCTCGGCGCTGACCTCGGTGCCCCGCACGGCTTTGAGAGTCCCGACGGCCTTCAGCCGGGGTTGCCAGTCCTGGTAGCCGGCCTCGGCAGTAGCCACGGTTTGCGGGGGCATGGCCTGGCCGGACAGGGACTGGCGCATCATCTTCCCCTTGAAGGCGATGAAGCCGAACACCCCGCCCAAGACCAGCCCGACCGCCACCAGCATGATGAGCATGCGCTTGATCATCGCCGCGACTCCCTCAGGCCCATGCCATTCACCATGAAAAAGACCCCGTTGGGTTCGCGCAGCGCAACCCAACCTGCCGTTGCCGCCTGCCCCAAGCGAAGAAAAAGGTGACGTTTACTGGCTGCCGGGATTCCATCGTCATGGATGCTCCAGGGTGTTTGCCTGGCCCCTGTCCTCGCGCCGGTTCCACCAGCCGCCGCCCAGGGCATGGAACAGGGTGGCGGTGTCGGCATGGCGGGTGGCCTGGATCTGCACCAGTTCCAGCCGGCTCTGGGCGTGGACCCGGCGGGCATCCAGCAGCGCCAGATAACTGGTGGCGCCGGCGTCGTACTGGGCCTCGGCCAGTTGCAGGCTGGCACCAGCGGCGGCGGCGGCGGCGCGGCGGGCCGCCAGTTCGGCGGCATCGGCCTCCAGCGCCTTCAGCACATCGGCCACGTTCTGCATCGCCTGCAAGACGATCCCGCGATAGCGGGCGTCGGCCTCGGCGAAGCTGGCCATCGCCGCGCGGCGGCCATGAATGCCCTCCCCGCCGTGGAACACCGGCTGCAGCAGATTGAGCCCGGTGTTCCAGATGCCGGAGCCCGGCATGAACAAGTCGCCGGCACGGGTCGCCACCGTGCCGACGCTGGCGGTGAGCGTGAAATCGGGAAACAGCTTGGTGGTGGCGACGCCGATCCGGGCGCTGGCGGCATGGGCTAAGGCCTCCTGGGCACGGATATCGGGCCGCTGCGCGATCAGCTTGGCGGGCACGCTCAGCGGCAGTTCCTCGGGCAGTTGCAAGTCCTCCAGGCGGAACTCCTCCGCCAAGCGGCTGCCGGGCGGCATCCCGGACAGCACCGCCAGCCGGTGGCGGACCTGGTCCAACTGCTTCTGCAGCGGCGGCAGGGTGGCCTTGGTGCGGCTGAGGTCGGCCTCCTCTGCCAGCACTGCCGCATCGGCGATTCCACCCAGCTGCCGCTGGCTGCGGAGGATGTCCAGCCGTTGCTGCTGGTCCGCCGCCATGGATTCGCTGAGCGCCAGCCGCTCGCGCAGCGAGGCTTCCTCGATGGCGCTGGCGACCAGGTTCGACGCCAATGTCAGCCGCGCTCCCTCCAGCTGGAAGCGCTGGTAATCCGCCTCGGCCTCCTTGGCCTCCAACTGGCGCCGGATGCCGCCGAATACGTCGAAGGTGTAGCTGACGTTGAGGGAGCCGTTGTAGACGGTGAACACCGAACCCTGGAAGTCGGGGTTGCCGAACAGGGCGCCGGAGACCTTCTGGCGTTTCACCGAGCCGGAGGCGTCCAGGGCCGGCAGCAGGGCGCTTTCCTGTGCCGCCAGGGTTTCCCGCGCCGCGGTCAGCGCCGCCTGGGCGGCTTCCAGGTCGGGACTGCGGGCCAGGGCGCGGGTGACCAGCGCCTTCAGCTTGGGGGAGCGGAACAGCCGCCACCAGTCGGCCGGTATGTCCGCTCCGGGCTTGAGCCGCTGATTGCCGGGCCGGATGCGGTCGGCGGTGTAGCCACTCGCCGCAGGCGGCGGCGGGCGCCGGTAATCGGGCCCCAGGGTGCAGCCGGCCGCCACCAGGGCGAGGCCGCAGACCGTTCCTGTGCGATATAGCCGGAGAAAAGGCGCCGGAGCGGAAAGGCTGGTCAAGGGTCGGGGCGGCAGTGACGGGAAGCGCCAGTTTACCGCAAGAGGGTTACCGGGACGTTCTTGCGGTGAAACAGTCGAAAGAATTGGGTGGCTCGGCTTGCGCCCCGTGTAAAATGCCGGATTTTCCGATCTCCCAGGGCATCCCCCGTCCAGAGGCCGGTCGGACCCGACACTTACGACTCCAGTTCGAAACGGTGAACAGCATGCTGCACAAGAACCCTTCCTTCGCCGGGGTGACCGGTCCGGTGGTGACCATCGTCATGGACGGCATCGGCGTCAACCCCAACCGCGAGGGCAACGCCGTCGCCCAGGCCTACACCCCGACCCTGGACCGGCTGTTCGCCCACTATCCCCATACCGTGCTGCGGGCGCACGGTAGGGCAGTGGGTATGCCCAGCGACGATGACATGGGCAATTCCGAGGTGGGCCACAACGCCCTGGGTTCCGGCCAGGTGTATCAGCAGGGCGCCTCCCTGGTGAGCGAGTCCATCGCGAGTGGCGACATCTTCCGCGGCCAAGCCTGGCAGGAGATCGTCGACAACGTGCGCCGGCACGCCAGGACCCTGCATTTCCTCGGCCTGTTCTCCGACGGCAACGTGCATTCCCACATCGACCATCTCAAGGCTCTGATCGCCCGCGCCAAGGAAGACGGCCTGAAGCGGGTGCGGGTTCACATCCTGCTGGACGGGCGCGACGTGCCGGAAACCTCGGCACTGGACTATGTGGAGCCCTTCGAGGCGTTTCTGAGCCAGCTCCGTGGATCCGATTTCGACGTCCGTATCGCCAGCGGCGGTGGCCGCATGAAGATCACCATGGACCGCTACGAGGCCGACTGGGCCATGGTGGAGCGGGGCTGGCACACCCACGTGCTGGGCGAGGGCGACCGCTTCGACTCCGCTGCCCAGGCCATCAAGGCGCTGCGGGAACGCAACCCCGGCGTGATCGACCAGGATCTGCCGGCCTTCGTGATCGCCGAGGGCGGCGCGCCGGTGGGGCCCATCGTCGATCATGACAGCGTGGTGTACTTCAACTTCCGCGGCGACCGCGCCATCGAGATCAGCCGTGCCTTCGAGCAGGCGCAGTTCGACAAGTTCGACCGGGTGCGCCACCCCAAGGTCGCCTACGCCGGCATGCTGCAGTACGACGGCGACCTCGACATCCCCGCTCGTTACCTGGTCGCCCCGCCCGCCATCCGGAACACCATGGGCGAGCTGTTGGCCGGCGAAGGCATCAGCCAGCTGGCGATTTCGGAGACCCAGAAGTTCGGCCACGTGACCTATTTCTGGAACGGCAACCGCAGCGGCAAGTTCGACGACCAGCTGGAAACCTACATCGAGATCCCCTCCGACCGGGTTCCCTTCGAGCAGCGGCCCTGGATGAAATCGGCGGAAATCACCGACGAGCTGATCCGCCAGCTGCAGACCGGCCGCTTCCGCACCGCCCGGGTCAACTACGCCAACGGTGACATGGTGGGCCATACCGGCAACCTGCAGGCCACCATCCTGGCGGTGGAGGCGGTGGACCTGGCCCTGGCCCGGTTGCTGCCGGTCATCGATGCCCTCGGCGGGGTGGCGCTGATCACCGCCGACCACGGCAACGCCGACGAGATGTACGAACTCAACAAGAAGACCGGCGAGCCGGCCCGCGACAAGTCCGGCCGCGCCAAGGCCAAGACCGCCCACACCCTCAATCCGGTGCCCCTGATCCTCTACGACAACGCCAGTGCAGGACGCCTGCAGCTGGCCACCGAAACCGCACTGGGCCTCAGCAACCTGGCGGCCACCACCCTGGAACTGCTGGGCTACCGGGCACCGGAAATGTGGGACCGCAGCGCGTTGCGGGCGGCCTGACTCGGCTTGGCGCAACCATGTGGCGGCGCATCGCGGTGGTGGCGCTGCTGGGCTACGGCGCCTGGCAGGGATGGACGAGCCGGCCCATCGAGCGCGCGCCGGGCGAATTGGCTCCGGAAGAACCGGAGCAGGTCGATGCCGCGGAATCGCCGTCCTTCGATTACAAGGGGTTCCGCATCACACCGCTGGCCGATTTCCGGATCGAGGCGAGGGTGCTGGGAACCGAACGCTACCGTCTCGGCCGCGAAGCCAAACTCTCCCCCATCGATCTGGCGCTGGGGTGGGGGCCCATGTCCGACAGCGCCGTGCTGGGGCGGCTCGACATCTCCCAGGGCAACCGGTTCTACCGCTACCACTGGGACGACCAGCCGCCGATACCGCCACAAACCATCGCGACCAGCAGCGCCAACATGCACATGATCCCCGCCCGCGCCGACATCGAGCGACGTCTCGGCCGGTTGCGGCCGGGCAGCGTGGTGGTGGTGAGCGGCAAGCTGGTGCTGGCGGAAACGGGGGACGGCTGGAGTTGGCGCAGTTCCCTCACTCGTGCGGACAGCGGGGCGGGGGCTTGCGAGCTGGTGTGGGTGGACGAGGTGATGGAGCGGGCGCCGGATGCCGGTACAGGGAACCGCTGATTTATCAGCGAGTCATAGGCGGCTGCTACAAATTCGCCCGATTAAACTAGACTAGGGACGTTCTTGAATACGGCATCGTGTCGGCACCCGCCCGGCCCCTCGCCGGGGCTCGATCCCTGCGCCCCGGCAGCTTCAGCGGAAAGGCCGGAAAATCGGACGGAGGATACCCCCCCATGACATCGCGGATTTTCGTCGCCCTGCTTTGGCTTGCCGCCGGCATCGCCAATGCGGAGGAAATCGCATTGAACCCCAACCATCCGGAAACCTATACGGTCGTCAGAGGCGACACCCTGTGGGACATCTCCGGGCGGTTTCTCGCCCATCCCTGGCAATGGCCGCAGATCTGGCACGAGAATCCCCAGATCGCCAATCCGCATTGGATCTATCCCGGCGACGTGCTGACCCTGACTTATGTCAACGGCAAGCCGCGCCTGACCGTGGGCCGGCCCTCGGAGATGCGGCTTTCGCCGCAGATTCGCGTCAATCCGGAAGATCAGGCGGTCCCCACCATACCGGTCAACGCCATCCAGCAGTTTCTGTCCAAGCCCAAGGTGGTGGAAGCCGGTGAATTGGCGGCCTCGCCTTATATCGTGGCGTTTCCCGACGACCGCATCGTGGCCGGCGGCGGCGACCGCGCCTACATCCGCGGGCTGCCCGGCAGCAAGGCTGTCGGCCTGATGGTGTATCGTCCTGGTGCGGCCCTCAAGGACGGCGAAACCGGCGAGGTGCTGGGCTATGAAGCGCTCTATGTCGGCACTGCCGATTACCTGCGGCCCGGCGATCCGGCTACCGTGGGGCTGACCCAGAGCCAGCGGGAGGTGCTGATCGGCGACCGCTTGCTGCCCATCGAGCAGGAAAAGGTGACCATGCATTATGTGCCGCACTCCCCCAAGTCCGAGCTGCGCGGTCACGTCATCGGCGTGGTGGACGGGGTGAGCCAGATCGGCCAGTATCAGATCGTGATCATCGACCGGGGCCTGGCCGACGGCGTCGACGAGGGCACGGTGCTGGACGTCACCCAGAGCGGTTGCACCCGCGCCGTAATGGGCGACAGCAACTGCATGATCCGCGACCGCGTCAGTACCAAGCCCGATGAGAGAGTCTCGCTGCCGGAAGAAAAGGCCGGTCAACTGCTGATCTTCAAGCCCCACCAGAAGATCAGCTACGGTTTGGTGATGGAAGCCACCCGGCCGCTGCACGTGCTGGATGCGGTCCAGACCCCTTGACCGGTCCCGGCGCACATGCCCCAGACATGAAAGCACCCGCGCCATGAGCGGTTTCCCTCACCCCGGCCCTCTCCCGGAGGGAGAGGGGGACTGAGGGTCGCTTCGCGGCTCTCAGGGTGAAGACCTTGCTCCAGGAACAGGCGCTTAGGCCATGGCTGGCTCTGCTCCGGGCTCCCGGCGTGGGAGCCCGGACCTTTCTCCGGCTGACCCAGACCTGCGGATCGCCTCAAGAAGTTCTCGCGCTCTCCCCCGCACGACTCCAGCGGCTCGGGGTCAAGCCCGCCCTCGCCGATGCCTTGGCCCGTCCCGATTGGGACGGAGTGGCGCGCGACCTGGAGTGGCTGGCCCAACCCGGCCGCCACTGCCTGCCCCTGGAGCATCCCGACTATCCGCCACTGCTCAAGGAAATCGCCGATCCACCACCGCTGTTGTTCGTGCAGGGCGACTGCGCGGCACTGGCGACTCCGCAGCTGGCCATGGTGGGCAGCCGCAATCCCTCGGCCGGCGGCCGAGACCTGGCTCAGGCATTCGCCCGGGAACTGGCGCAGCGAGGGCTTGCGGTCACCAGCGGACTCGCCCTGGGGATCGATGCGGCCGCCCACCGCGGCGCCCTGGCCGGGAGCGGAATCACCCTCGCAGTAGCCGGCACCGGACTGGATCAAATCTACCCGGCCCGCCACCGGCAGCTGCAGGAAGACATTCTGGCGGCTGGCGGCGCGGTGGTTTCCGAGTTCCCCACCGGCGTCACCCCCATGGCCGCCAACTTCCCGCGCCGCAACCGCATCATCAGCGGGCTCAGCCTGGGTACCCTGGTGGTGGAGGCCGCGCTCCGCAGCGGGTCGCTGATCACCGCACGAATGGCGCTGGAACAGAACCGGGAGGTGTTCGCCATCCCCGGCTCCATCCATAATCCCCTGGCGCGGGGTTGCAATGCCCTGATTCGCGAAGGGGCGAAACTGGTGGAGACGGTCGCCGACATCCTGGAGGAATTGGGCCTGCCGCAGCCGCCGGAAACCCCGAAATCCAGGGGGAATAACGCGGGCCAGGCGATCGATCCGGAGCAGTTGGAGGTCTTGAAATGTGTTGCCTACGACCCAACCTCCGTGGATACTCTAGTGGCGGCGACGGGAAAAACACCGGAGATTGTTTCCTCTCTGCTGCTGATGTTGGAACTCCAGGGACAGGTGGTTTCCCTTAGCGGAGGCTATTACAGCAGGATTTAGGCTGACCTCCCACGCTCCGGTACCGGCAGAGAAGAGAATGAAAGAAAACGTGTTCGATGTGTTGATCTACCTGTTCGAGAACTATCTGGATGGCGAGGCCGTGCCGGCGCCCGATCCCGATGCCATCCGGACGGAACTCCTGGAGGCGGGCTTTCCCCAACCGGAGGTCAACAAGGCGTTCGATTGGCTGGAATCCTTGACCGAACAGCAACCCATCAAGGCCGTCAGCCTGCCGGCGTTCCGGGTATTTTCCGAACAGGAATGCGCCAAGCTGGATACCGATTGCCGCGGTCTGCTGATGTTTCTGGAGCAGAGCAATATTTTGAGCGCCGCCAGCCGGGAGCTGGTGATCGATCGGGTGATGGCCCTCAACGAGGAGTCCATTTCCCTGGAGAACCTCAAATGGATCGTGCTGATGGTGCTGTTCAGCCAGCCCGACGAAGAAGTGGCGTTTGCCCGTATGGAGAACCTGGTATACGAGACGATACCGGGCTACATGCACTGATCCTGCATCCGGGCCGCCCTCCTTCGTTTCTCCTCCTGTTCCCATCTCCATGACCCACAACCTCGTCATCGTCGAGTCCCCCGCCAAGGCCAGGACCATCGAAAAATATCTGGGCAAAGACTTCCAGGTCTTCGCCTCCTACGGCCATGTGCGCGACCTGATACCCAAAGAGGGCGCGGTCGACCCCGAGCACGACTTCTCCATGAAGTACGAGGTGATCGACAAGAACCAGAAGCATGTCCAGGCCATCACCAACGCAGCCAAGAAGGCCGATGCCCTCTATCTGGCGACCGACCCGGACCGCGAAGGCGAGGCCATTTCCTGGCATTTGTACGAAATCCTCAAGGAAAAGAAGCTGCTGAAGGACAAGCCGGTACACCGGGTGGTGTTCCACGAGATCACCAAGCGGGCGATCACCGAGGCCATCGCCCAGCCCACCCGGTTGTCGGAAGACCTCATCAACGCCCAGCAGGCGCGCCGCGCCCTGGATTACCTGGTGGGTTTCAAGCTGTCGCCGCTGCTGTGGAGGAAGATACGCCGCGGCCTCTCCGCAGGCCGCGTGCAAAGCCCGGCGTTGCGCATGATCGTCGAGCGCGAGCTGGAAATCGAGGCCTTCAAGACCCAGGAATACTGGACCATCGAAGCCGCGACGCGTACCGACAAACAGGGTTTCAAGGCGCGCCTGACCCATTACCGGGGCGACAAGCTGGAGCAGTTCTCCATCACCGACGAGGCTCAGGCCAGCGCGGTCAAAGACGACTTGTTGAAGCAGTCCGGCGGCAAGCTGGAGGTGCTCAAGGTCGAGGAAAAGGAGCGCAAGCGCAATCCGGCGGCGCCGTTCACCACTTCCACGTTGCAGCAGGAGGCCGCCCGCAAGCTGGGCTTCACCACCCGCCGCACCATGACCGTGGCCCAGCAGCTGTACGAAGGCATCGACCTGGGCGGCGAAAGCGTCGGCTTGATCAGCTACATGCGTACCGACTCGGTGAACCTGGCCAACGAAGCCATTGCCGAGATCCGCGAATTGATCGCCGCCCGCTTCGGCAAGGACAACGTGCCGGCCGAGCCGCGCATCTACAAGACCAAGAGCAAGAACGCCCAGGAGGCCCACGAGGCGATCCGCCCGACCTCGGTGCAGCGCAGTCCCGAGTCGGTCAAGAACCGCCTGACCCCCGACCAGTTCAAGCTGTACACCCTGATCTGGAAGCGCACCGTGGCCTGCCAAATGATTCATGCCACCATCGGCACGGTGGCGGTCGACCTGGGCTGCGGCAAGGGCAACGTGTTTCGCGCCAACGGTTCCACCGTCATTACTCCCGGTTTCATGGCGGTCTACCTGGAAGGCCAGGACGACGGCGCCGCCTCCGACGACGAGGAAACCTATCTGCCGCCGGTGCAGGTTGGACAGCAGCTGACGCTGGAGCAGATCATCGCCGGCCAGCACTTCACCGAGCCGCCGCCGCGCTATAGCGAGGCCAGCCTGGTGAAGGCGCTGGAAGAATTCGGCATCGGCCGGCCTTCCACCTATGCCTCCATCATCTCGACCCTGCAGCAGCGCCAATACGTGTCGCTGGAGAACAAGCGCTTCTTCCCCACCGACGTCGGCCGCATCGTCAACAAATTCCTGACGGAGCACTTCAACCAGTACGTCGATTACCACTTCACCGCCAACCTGGAGGACGACCTCGACGCGGTATCGCGCGGCGAGAAGGCCTGGGTGCCGTTGATGCGGGAGTTCTGGGGGCCGTTCCATTCGCTGATCGAGGAGAAGGACGGCAGCCTCAAGCGCGCCGACGTGACCCACGAGGCCATCGAGGAGGCCTGCCCCAGCTGCGGCGGCCAGCTGTCGATCCGGCTCGGCCGCAACGGCCGTTTCATCGGCTGCAACAACTACCCCACCTGCAAGTACACCCGCAACCTGGGAGGGGACGCCCAGCAGCCGGAGCCGGAGGTGGTGGAGGGGCGTAACTGCCCTAAGTGCAATTCTCCCCTGGTCATCAAGACCGGCCGCTTCGGCAAGTTTCTGGGCTGCAGCGGCTACCCCGCCTGCAAGCACATCGAGCCTCTGGAAAAGCCCGAGGACACCGGGGCCGAGTGTCCGGTCTGCCACAAGGGCAACCTGATCAAGCGCAAGTCCCGATTCGGCAAGCTGTTTTATTCCTGCTCCACCTATCCGGCGTGCTCCTACGCGGTGTGGAATCCGCCCCTGGCCGAACCCTGCCCCAGCTGCGGCTGGCCCTTGCTCACCGTGAAGACCACCAAGCGGCGCGGCACCGAGAAGGTGTGCCCGCAGAAGGAATGCGGCTACACCGCGCCCTACGAGGGCGACGTCCCGGAAGCGCTGGCCGGCTGATCCGGCCGCGGCGATGGGTCGAGCACCCGAGCTGCGCTTGCGGCGCGCCGTCGTCGGCCTGAAGGCGGGCGCCACCCTCGCCTATCCGACCGAGGCGGTCTACGGCCTGGGCTGCGATCCCTTCGACCCGGCGGCGGTGGCGCGGCTGATGGAGCTGAAAGGGCGGCCCGAGGGCAAGAGCTTCATCCTGATTGCTGCCGACCTGGGTCAATTGGAGGGGCTGATCGCTCCGCTGAACGAGGAATCCCTGGGCCGGTTGTGCTCCACCTGGCCGGGCCCCGTGACCTGGGTGGTTCCCGCCGCTGCCACTGTGCCGGCCTGGCTGGTGGGGAGGGACCGGACCCTGGCGGTCCGGGTCACGGCCCATCCGTTGGCGGCGGCGTTGTGCCGGGCCTTCGGCGGCGCCCTGATTTCCACCAGCGCCAATCCCGGCGGCAAGCCGCCGGCCCGGACACCCCTCAAGGTCCGCCGCTATTTCGGCAACGCCGTCCGGCTCCTGGCCGGTCCTTTGGGGACCGATCCCAAACCGACCGCGATCTACGAGCTCCGTACCGGCCGGCGCCTGCGCTGAAGGCCGCCGGTACGCCGCAAACTTTCCCGACCACGGTGCAGTTGATAGAATTCGAGATCGCTCAAGCGCCGAGACCCTCACGTTATGGCCAATATCAACGATCACGACAACCTGCACCAGCACATATCCAGGCAGTACGACAACGAACTGGTGGACATCCGCAGCCGCGTGCTGGCCCTGGGTGGCTTGGTGGAGGAGCAGATCGAGTCGGCGGTGCGGTCGCTGGTGGAGTGCGACGTGGATCGGGCCAAGCAGGTCATTACCGACGACTACAAGGTCAATTCGCTGGAAGTCTCCATCGACGACGAATGCACCCAGATCCTGGCATTGCGCCAACCCACCGCCCGCGACCTGCGGCTGGTGGTGGCGGTGATCAAGACCATCACCGACCTGGAACGGATCGGCGACGAGGCCAAGCGCATCGCCCGCCATGCGGTCGATCTGTCGACCCACATGCCGAAGAAAAACCAGCTGACCGAGCTGGAGCACCTGGCTAACCATGTGCGGGGCCTGTTGCGCGACTCCCTCGATGCCTTCGCCCGCATGGACGTGGATACCGCGTTGCAGGTGGTGCAGGACGACCGTCAGGTGGACCGGGAATACGAGGCCATCATGCGCCAGCAGATCACCTATATGATGGAAGACGCCCGCTCGATCCCGGTGTGCCTGGACATCATGTGGTCGGCCCGCTCGCTGGAGCGGATCGGCGACCGCTCCTGCAATATTTGTGAATGCGTGGTTTACTACGCCAAGGGCAAGAACATTCGCCACATCAGCATCGAACAGGTGGAGAGGGACCTCCGCGAAGACTGACCGAGGCACAGCCCCGCGGCGGTCATCCGGCGCCTTGGGTACTACCAACCGATCCCGTTTCCTGAAGGCGCGCGTTTCTTGACCGAGCAATTCCCCCGATTTTTCGATGTTCCAGCGCGATCCGGCGGCTGCCGGTCGGCCTGGCTGCTCGTCCTGTGGCTGGCCTGGGCAATCCCGTCATGGGCGGTCGACAGCTTCACCGTGGAGGAAATCCGGGTCGAAGGCCTGCAGCGCATCTCCACCGGCACCGTGTTCAACTACCTGCCGGTCAAGGTCGGCGACGTGTTCGACGACAAGCTGTCGGCGGAATCCATCAAGGCCTTGTTCAAGACCGGTTTCTTCAAGGACGTGCGGCTGGACCGGGACGGCGACACCCTGGTGGTGGTGGTGGAAGAGCGGCCCTCCATCGCCAGCGTCACGCTGGAGGGCAACAAGGACATCGGCACCGACGATTTGAAGAAGGGGCTCAAGAGCATCGGCCTGGTGGAAGGCCGGGTGTTCGACCGCCAGATCCTCGACAAGGTGGAGCAGGAACTGCGCCGGCAGTATTACAACCGCGGCAAGTACGGACTCAAGATCGATTCCGAGGTGAAACAGCTGCAACGCAACCGGGTGGCGGTCACCCTCAAGATTTCCGAAGGCAAGGTGGCCCACATCAAGCAGATCAACATCGTCGGCAACCATGCTTTCTCCGACGAGGAACTGCTCAAGGTGTTCGAGCTGGGCACGCCGCACCTGCTGTCCTTCTACACCAAGAACGACCAGTACTCCAAGCCCAAGCTGCAGGCCGACAAGGAAAGGCTGCGCTCCTATTACATGGACCGCGGCTACATCAACTTCGAGATCGAATCGACCCAGGTGTCCATCACCCCCAACAAGAAGGACATCTACATCACGATCAACGTCAAGGAAGGCGAGGTGTTCAAGGTCAGCGAAGTCAAACTCACCGGCAAGACCATCGTCTCGCCGGAGGAACTGGTTTCCCTGGTCAAGATCGGTCCCGACGACCTCTATTCGCAAAAGCTGGCCACCGAAACCTCCAAGGCCATCTCCGACCGCCTGGGCGATGAAGGCTATATCTTCGCCAACGTCAACCTCGCTCCCGACATCAACGCCCAGGCCAAGACCGTCGGCATCACCTTCGTGGTGGAACCGGGCAAGCAGGTCTATGTGCGCCGCATCAACATGCGCGGCAATACCAAGACCCGCGATGAGGTGCTGCGCCGGGAAATGCGCCAGATGGAGGCGGCCTGGGCCTCCACCGCCAAGATCGAGCGTTCCAAGACCCGGCTCGAACGGCTGGGCTATTTCCAGGAAGTCCATGTCGAGACCCCGGCTGTGCCCGGCACCAACGACCAGATCGATGTCAACTACACCGTGACCGAGAAGGCCTCCGGCAACCTCATGGCCGGAGTCGGCTATTCCCAGGTGCAGGGCATCATCTTCAACGCCAGCGTCACCCAGGACAACGTGTTCGGTTCCGGCAAACGCATCAACTTCACCTTCAACAACAGCGTGGTCAGCACGATTTATCGGATCGGCTATCTGAACCCCTACACCACCCTGGACGGCATCAGCAGCGGCTTCGACCTCAGCTACCGCAAGACCAACACCAATTCCTTCCAGCGCGCCAACATCTCCAGCTACAACAGCGACGTGTTCACCGGCGGCCTGAACTTCGGCCTGCCCCTGAGCGAGTTCAGCACGCTTAGGGCCAATCTGGATTACGAGAACACCAAGATCAAGTCGAACAACAACACGTCGGATCAGATCAAGGACTTTCTGTTTGGCGATGACTGGTATGCCAGTGAAGGCAGAACCGTTCCAGGCAATCGCGTTGGTTTGGAGGGAAACGGCACACAATTCAGCACCTACAGCGCCAGCTTAGGCTTCGTGCACGACACCCTCAACCGGGCGCTGTTCGCCAACCGGGGCGGCATGCAGAGCATCTCCATCCTGGGGGCGCTGCCCTTCAGCGATCTGACCTATTACAAGGCCAGCGTGCGCGCCCAGCAGTATTTTCCGCTGGCCAAGGACCTGACCCTGATGTTCAACGCCGAGGCCGCTTACGGCGACGGCTACGGTTCCACCAAGGACCTGCCGTTCTTCGAGAACTACTATGCCGGCGGCCCCTTGTCGGTTCGTGGCTACATGGCCAATACCCTGGGACCGAAGGATTCCCGCGGCCGCACCTTCGGCGGTTCGCGCAAGCTGGCGGGAACCGCCGAACTGCAGTTCCCGGTGCCTTTCCTCAGCGAGGACCTGAGCAAGAGCGTGCGGCTGGGCGTCTTCTTCGATGCCGGCAACGTGTTCGACAACAACTATGACCTGGGCAATCTGCGCTATTCGGCCGGACTCTCGGCACGCTGGCTGTCGCCTTTCGGCGCCCTGATCTTCAGCGTGGCGCAGCCGCTCAACAATGGCTACGAGTGCATGCTCAATACCGCTTGCCGGGCCAATACCACCGAGCGGGTCGACGACCAGACCCAGCGCTTCCAGTTCTCCTTCGGCCAGGGTTTCTAGCCGATCATGCCCCGAATGATGCGGAGTTCCGTGCATCCTGGCGACTTCTTGTATAATGGCCGGAACGCCGCTCGACCATCCCCGAAACCCTCCCAGCGGATGCCAGACCATCCCCGGCATTCTGCGGCCCTTGATTCCGTGCCGACCCATTCAACTTTCTTCCGGAGTACGTTCGAACATGTTTAAGAAGTCTGTCGTTTGCCTCCTGTCAGGCCTGATGCTGGGTGCCGCCGCGCACGCCGCGGAGCTCAAGATCGGCGTGGTCAACGTGGCCAAATTGCTGGTTCCCAAGGAGGAACAGTTGCGCAAGATGATGGAGCGGGAGTTCTCCGGCCGCGAAAAGAAGCTGATGGCCAAGGGCAAGGAGATCGAACGGATGGAGGAGAAGCTCAGCACCGATGCCGAGGTGATGAGCGCTACCGAGCGCAGCAAGATGGAGAAGGACATCATGAGCAAGAAGCGGGAGGCCAAGGCCGAGGCCGACGAGCTGCGGGAAGACGTCAATTTGAAGAAGAACGAAGAGATCGTCCGCATCCAGAAAGAGATCTTCGAGGCCATCAAGCTGGTCGCCAAGGAAGAGAAATACGACATGCTGCTGACCGACGGCGTGGCTTATTACGGCGAAGAATTCGACGCCACCGACAAGGTGGAAGGCAAGCTGGGCGTCGGCGGCGCAGCCAAGGCGCCCAAAGCCAAGGCCGAAGAATAATCCCGAAGACAACCACATAGGATCGGCCATTGGATATCCAAGAAATCCAGGAATATCTGCCGCACCGCTATCCCTTCCTGCTGGTGGACCGGGTGGTGGATTGCGAGCCCGGCGTACGCTTGCTGGCATACAAGAACGTGACCTATAACGAGCCGTTTTTTACCGGGCATTTTCCGGGGCTCTCCATCATGCCGGGCGTGTTGATCATCGAGGCGCTGGCGCAGACCACAGGGCTTCTGGCCGGCCAGACCCAGCCGGACGTGCTGGGCAAGGGCAAGACCTATTACCTGGTGGGGCTGGACAAGGTGCGCTTCAAGAGGCCGGTGGTGCCGGGCGACAAGCTGATGCTGGAAGCCGCTTACCTGCGCCACAAGCGCAACATCTGGGCGTTTGCCTGCAAGGCCGAGGTGGAAGGCGAATTCGTGGCCAGCGCCGAGATCATGTGCGCCGCGGCGGAGCAGGGAGCTTGATCGATCCCCGGGCAGTGATCGACGAAGGCGCCCAGCTGGCCGCCGACGTAACCGTAGGTCCCTTTTCCATCATCGGAGCCGGAGTCATCATCGACGCCGGCACCACCGTGGGCCCCCATGTGGTCATTCGCGGGCCAACCCATATCGGCCGCGACAACAAGATCTTCCAGTTCGCTTCGGTGGGCGAGGACCCGCAGGACAAGAAATACCGCGGCGAGGTGACCCGGCTGGAAATCGGCGACCGCAACGTGATCCGCGAATACTGCACCATCCATCGCGGCACCATGCAGGACCAGGGGGTCACCTCCATCGGCAGCGACAATCTGTTCATGGCCTATACCCATGTGGCCCACGATTGCGTCGTCGGAGACCACGTCATAATGGCCAATGCCGCGTCCTTGGCCGGCCATGTGCGGGTGGGGGACCATGCCATCCTGGGCGGCTTTTCCCTGGTCCACCAGTTCTGCCAGATCGGTCCCCACAGCTTCTCCGCCATGGGCAGCGTCATCTCCCGCGACATCCCGCCCTACGTCATGGTCGGCGGGCGGCCCACCAAGCCGCACGGCATCAACAGCGTGGGGCTGGAGCGGCAGGGTTACAGTACCGAGGCGATCCGCCAGATCCGCAAGGCCTACAAGGTGGTTTACATGTCCGGCGCCAAGCTGGAGGATGCCATCAAGACCCTGGACAAGATGGCCGAGGATACCCCGGAACTGGTGAGCATGGCGGAGTTCCTCAAGACCACCGGACGCAGCATCCTGCGCTGAGCCGGTGATAACCGCTTCTCCCCTGCTGGTGGCGGGCCTGGACGAAGTGGGCCGCGGCTGCCTGGCGGGGCCGGTGGTCGCCGCTGCGGTCATCCTCGGTCCTGGCGTCGAGATCGAGGGGCTTCGGGATTCCAAGAAACTGACGCCGGAGCGGCGGGCCGAATTGGCCGGACTCATCCGCAGCCGCGCCCTGGCCTGGGCCATCGGCCGCGCCGAGCCCTCCGAGATCAACCGCATCAATATCCTGCAGGCATCCCTTCTGGCCATGCGGCGCGCCTGCCTGGCGTTGCCGGTACGGCCGCAATGGCTCAAGGTGGACGGCAACCGCATGCCCTCTTTGGACATTCCAGGCGAAGCCATCGTCGGCGGCGACGACCTCGTGGCGGAAATCTCGGCAGCCTCGATCCTGGCCAAGGTCGCCCGCGACGGCGAGATGGCGCTGCTGGACGCCCTCTACCCCGGCTACGGCTTCGCCGACCACAAGGCCTATCCCACCCCGCTGCACAAGGCGCGGCTGGCGGAGCTGGGGGTCACCGAGGTGCATAGGCGGTCTTTCGCGCCGGTTAGAGCTTATATTTCATCTTGAGCGCATATCCCGGCTGGCACATGAAGATCATCGCACTCAATGTACTATCCGAGCAGTCAAATTATGCGGTGGTACACATGCCCGGACGCGAATTCCCTGGCTCAGTGATTCAAGGCGATTCACTCTCTATCCTTTGTGCGGAGGCAAAGGCGATTTCTTCGCGGCTAAAAGAGCTGACCTGCGCTGATGAAGAGCTCCTGGCCCTAGCCCAGGAACATCAGGAGAAACTTCTTGGCCGCCTCCTCCACTATCAGAGCGTACTCGCAGAGCATCATGCCCCGCTTCCTTACTCCAAGGCGGCGGAGTCAGGGGATCTGGTTGTCTTCATTGAAGAAGGTGACAGCAATGCGCTCTAACCCGCGCCGCTCCAGGGGCGGCGAGAAGTTGGTCTTCTCGGTCCCCTGCAGCCGCGCTGAGCACCGGAGCTTTCAGCAGGAATCGCCCGAAGGGGCGCGGCAGGGATGCCGCGCGTTGGCAGAGGGCGATGGATCGCCCTTCTGCCGACCCCTGCTGAAAGCGAGGAGCGCAAGGGGTGAGCCGACAGGCGAACGGGCAAACCATGGATGGTTTGCACCGGGCTTGCAAGCGGAGCAGGACTGCGTAGCCCTGCAAGTCGCGGCTGGGGGTGGCCTTTCTATTGGATACTTTTCTTTGGCCAAACAAAGAAAAGTATCTCGGCCGTGGGTCCGAGAACCCACATTCAAACCAGCCATCGCGCAGCGATTCAAAGCCCGATCAGTCACAACGCTGCGGCTATGAGCAATCCCACAAGGCAGAATTCATTGGGTCAGCCATGAAACTACTCACCATCAGCGTCGGCAGTCTCCAGTGGGTCACCCACGGCGAACGCCGGGTGGAAACCGGCATCTACAAACAGCCGGTGGAAGGCGTCCAGCAGGTGACGGTCAACGGATTGGCCGCCGATGCCCAGGCTGACCTGGAGAACCACGGCGGCCCGGACAAGGCCATCTACGCCTACACCCTGGAAAACTACGACCATTGGCGGACGGAACTCGGGCGGGAACTCGGTCTCGGTCAGTTCGGGGAAAACTTCACCGTCTCCGGCATGCCCGACGAGGCCATCCACATCGGCGATGTGTTCCGCTGCGGCGAACTGTTGCTGCAGGTGACCCAGCCGCGGGTGCCCTGCTTCAAGCTGGGGATCAGGATGGGCGATACGGACTTTGTCGGCCGCTTCCACCATTCCGGCCGGGTGGGGTTCTACCTGCGGGTGCTGGAGACCGGCAGCGTGGCGGCCGGCACGACCATCGAAGCGGTGCGGCGCGACCCGGCCGCGCTGAACATCCGCGACGCCATGCTGGCCCTGACCAAGGGCCCCCGCCAGCAGGAAATCATCGCCAAGGCATTGACGATCGACGCCTTGTCGAACGCCTGGCGGGAGAGCCTCAGCAAGAGACAGATGTAGGTCGGGCACGGCTCCATCGTGCCCGACATTCGGGTGATGTTCGAGAACCGTCGGGCACGCGAACAGATGTGCCCGACCTACGTGCTCACGGCAACGCCACCGGCAACGGCGCCACCCAGCCTTCCCGGCGATGTTCCGCCACCACGGTGGTGTAAATCCCGCCGCGCACGTTGAAGCTGCCGGTCACCCGCATGAAATGGGGGGCGGTGGCTGCCGCCAGGTCGTCGAGGATGCGGTTGGTGACCGCTTCGTGGAACGCACCCTCGTCCCGGTACGACCAGAAATAGAGTTTCAACGCCTTCAGCTCCACGCACAGCCGGTCGGGCACGTATTCGATGAGGAAGGTGGCGAAGTCGGGCTGGCCGGTCTTGGGACACAGACAGGTGAATTCCGGCACGTCGATGCGGATGGTGTAATCCCGCTGGGTCTGGGGATTGTCGAAAGTTTCCAGGGTCTTGCTGGGGGCGGTGGACATGGTGGACTCGGAAGGGGTGTTGCCGGTGGCGGCGCGGGAAGCGCCACGCACCGTGTTAGATCACGCAGCTGAGTCCGGTATAATACCGGTCCGTTCCTTCCCCAGCCAGCGCCCCGCCGGCCTCCCCTCGAATCACCCGATTACCCTCGTCCTCGATGCGGCTGGAAAAGATCAAGCTCGCCGGCTTCAAGTCGTTCGTCGATTCCACCTCGATTCCCCTGCCGGGCAATCTGGTGGGCATCGTCGGCCCCAACGGCTGCGGCAAATCCAACATCATCGACGCGGTGCGCTGGGTGATGGGGGAAAGCTCGGCCAAGCACCTGCGGGGCGAGTCCATGGCCGACGTGATCTTCAACGGCTCGGCCTCGCGCAAGCCGGTGGGGCTGGCCTCGGTGGAACTGCTGTTCGACAACTCCGACGGCAAGGCCGGGGGCGAATTCGCCCAGTACCAGCAGATTTCCATCAAGCGCCAGGTCAGCCGCGACGGCCAGTCCAACTACTACCTCAACGGCAGCCGCTGCCGCCGCAAGGACATCACTGACATCTTTCTCGGCACCGGGCTGGGCGCCCGCAGCTACGCCATCATCGAGCAGGGCACCATCTCCCGGTTGATCGAGGCCAAGCCCGACGAGCTGCGGGGGGTGATCGAGGAAGCCGCCGGCATCTCCAAGTACAAGGAGCGCCGCCACGAGACCGAGACCCGCATGCGCCACACCCAGGAGAACCTGGAGCGGTTGAAGGACGTGCGCGACGAGGTGGCCAAGCAGCTCGGCAATCTGCAGCGCCAGGCCAAAAAGGCCGAGAAATACACCGAGCTGAAGCAGCAGGAGCGCAGCTACCGCCAGCAGTTGCTGGGCTTGCGCTGGCGCAAGTACGACGAGCAGCTGAACCGCCATCAGGCGGTGCTGCAGGAGTGCGAAGCGGTCTTCAAGAACCTGGTGAGCGAGGACAATGTCTTGGCAGAAACCCAGGCCGAGGCGCGCGACCGCCAGGAAACCCTGCAGCAGGACGTGAACCGCACCCAGGGCCGCTATTACGAGGTAGGCGCCGAGGTGAGCCGGCTCGACCAGGCCATCAAGCACGCCCACAAGGCCCGCGAGGATCTGGTGCGCCAGCGCGAGCGGCTGCTGACTGAGCAGCAGCAGACCCAGGCCGAGCTGGATCAGGATTCCGAACGCATCGGCCAGATTCGCGAGGAGCTGGAGACCCTGGCCCAGGACCGGCTCGCCGCCGAGCAGGCCGAACAGCAAGCGGCGGCGGCGCGCCAGGGCGCGGACCAGGAACTGCGGGCCTGGCGCGAGCAGTGGGAGGCGGCCAAGACCGAGTTGTCCCGGGTCCAGGGCCAGGCCCAGGTGCAGACCGCCCGCATCCGCCAGATGGAGGAACAGCAGCGCCAATTGCAGGCGCGGCGGGAAAAGCTGGCCGGAGAACAGACCCAGCTGATCGCCGAACTGAATGGCGAAGAACTGGAGATTCTCTCGGAGGAGCTGGCCGAAGTGGAGCTGCAGCGCGGCCAGGTGCAGACCCGGCTGGACGAATTGGTGGTGCAGGTGCAGCAGCAACGCGCCCTCGCCAAGGAATCCCATGACCGCCTCCATGCCCTGCGGGCCCAGCTCCACGCCCTGTCGGGCCGGCTCAGTTCCCTGGAAACCCTGCAGCAGCACGCCATGGGCAAGGACAAGGGCGCGCTGGCCCGCTGGCTGGAACAGGCAGGACTCTCGCGTGCCGGACGGCTGGCGGAACAGTTGGAGGTGGAGCCGGGTTGGGAGGCGGCGGTGGAAGCGGTGCTGGGCGTCCATCTGGAGGCCGTCTGCGTCACGGAGACCGGCTCTTACCTGGAGCGGATCGGCAAGTCCGGCACGCCGGAGCGGCTGGCGCTGTTCGAGACCCGCACCGATGGGGCGGTGCCGGCCGCGGCCTCCGCCCCGACCCTGGCCCAGCGGGTCAGCAGTTCCTGGAACCTCAGTGCGCTGCTGGGCCATGTCTACTGTGCCGACGACCTGAATCACGCCCAGGATCTGAGCGGCCGGCTGGCGCCCCACGAATCGGCGGTGACCCCGGACGGCGTGCGGTTCGGTCCCGGTTGGCTGCTGTTGCAAAAGCCGGAGGACTGCAAGGCCGGGGTGCTCAAGCGGGAGCGGGAGCTGCGCGAACTCAAACAGCAGCAGCAGGAGGTCCAGGGTCAGGCCACCGAGCTGGAATCCCGTCTGGCGGAGGCCGAGGAGGCCGCCCGCCGGGCCGAGTTCGAGCGCGAGCAGCGCCAGGCCGAGCTGAATCGCCACAGCACCGAACAGACCCGGTTGCAGGGCCGGCTCAGCGCCGCCACCGCGCGCCACGAGCACAACCGCAAGCGCCAGATGCAGCTGGACGCCGAATTGGGGGACGTGGAGGAACTGCTGCTGGTCAATGCGGAAGACCGTGAGGAGGCATCGACCCTGCTGACCCAGGCCGAATCCGCGCTGGCGGAACTGCAGCGGCACGGCGGCGATCTGGGCTCGCGCCAGAACCCGCTGGAAGCTTCCGCCGGCGCCGCCGAAACGGCGCTGCGGGCGGCGCGGGACCGGGTTCACGGCATCAAGAGCCGCCAGGAAACCTTGACCTCCGCCGAGAGCCTCACCCTCAAGCATCTGGAACGTTTGCAGAACCAGCATCAGCAGGCGGACGGCCGGTTGCAGGAGCTGACCCGCCGCATGACCGAGAGCGGTGCGCCCCTGGACGAGGAGCAACAGGCGCTGGAGGCCTTGCTGGAGCAGCGCCGTTCCCTGGAACCGGCGCTGGGCGAGGCCCGCAAGAAGCTCGGCGAGGCCGAGCGGGAAATCCGCGAGCTGGCGGAGCAGCGGTTGCGCAAGGAGCGCCAGCTGGACGAGCTCAAGAAGCGGCTGGAACAGACCAAGCTGGACTACCAGGCCAACGAGGTGCGCCGCCAGACCGTGCAGGAGCAGTTCGAGGAGTTGGGGGTCGCCGCCGAGGAGGTTCTTCCCCGATTGCCGGAAGAGGCCGAGGAAAAGGAATGGCAGAATCGCCTCAACCAGCTCGGCGAAGAGATCGCCCGGCTCGGCGCCATCAACCTGACCGCCATGCAGGAGTACGAGGAACAGTCCGAGCGCATGCGGGTGCTGGACCAGCAGAACCAGGACCTGACCGAAGCCCTGGAAACCCTGGCCCAGGCCATCGAGAAGATCGACCGGGAATGCCGGGCACGCTTCAAGGAGACCTTCGACAAGGTCAACGCCGGCATCCAGCGCATGTTCCCCAAGCTGTTCGGCGGCGGCCAGGCCTATCTCGAGCTCAGCGAGCGGGACCTGCTGGAGAGCGGGGTCAGCGTCATGGCGCGGCCGCCGGGCAAGCGCAACAGTTCCATCCATCTGCTGTCGGGCGGCGAGAAGGCCCTGACCGCCGTCGCCCTGGTGTTTTCCATCTTCGAGCTCAATCCGGCGCCGTTCTGTTTGCTGGACGAAGTCGACGCGCCGCTGGATGACGCCAACGTGGGCCGCTTCAGCCAGTTGGTCAAGGAAATGTCCGAGCAGGTACAATTCCTCTTCATCTCCCACAACAAGGTCACCATGGAGATCGCCCAGCACCTGGCCGGGGTGACCATGAAAGAGCCGGGGGTGTCCCGCATCGTTGCCGTCGACATCGACGAAGCCGTGGAACTGGCCACAGCCTGAGGAGCCAACGTGGATAGAGAGACCGTTCGTATGATCCTGCTGGTGGCCGGCGTCCTCGTCGTCGCCGGCGTCTACCTGTGGGGCCGCTACCAGCAACGTATGCTGGATTTTCTCAACCGCGAGGGCGAATACGACGAACTCGGTGGTTTCGAAGAAGACCAGGCGGCGCCGGAGGAAAAGGGCCGCAACCGCGACATGGACGCCGCCACCGGCATCCTCAACCCCCACGCCTACCGCCACGAACCGGAACCGGGGCTGGAACCGTCCACCGACATCCTGGTGGAAGAACTGGATGAGGACGACTATCCCCTGCCGGAACGCTCCAAAGTCCACCACGCAGCGGTCGCCGAGCCCTCCCAGACCGCCCCCCTGGGCGCTCCCTTCCTGATCCAGCTCAGCGTGGTGGCGGACCGGGAAGGCTATTTCAACGGCGAAGATCTGCGCGACGCCCTCACCGACCTGGATCTCATCTACGGCGACATGGGCATCTACCACCGCTACGACCGGGAATACCGCAAGCCGCTGTTCAGCGTCGCCAGCCTGGTGGAGCCGGGTACCTTCCCCATGGACGACATGGAAAACTTCCACTGCCCAGGCATCGTGTTGTTCTTCCAGCCGCCCCAGGTCGCCGACCCCATCGCGGTATTCGACGACCTGGTCAATACCGCCCACGATCTGGCCGAACGGCTGGACGGCATCGAATGGGACGAACGCCGCCAACCCCTCAGCGAAGACAAGCTGGCACTGATGCGGGAACGGTTGGAAGAGGCGTATTAGCCTGCAGTCGAGGGGTCTTCGCGGCTCGTCCGCTGGAACAGTCGGGCGACGCGACCGCCGGTAGCGAACGAGTGTCTCCATGTCACCGTCGGGCCTTCGTGCGAGTTCCATGAAAGACTACCTCCTCATCCTGCTCAGCACGACCCTGGTCAACAACTTCGTGCTGGTGAAGTTTCTGGGGCTGTGTCCGTTCCTGGGGGTGTCCCGCAAGCTGGAGACGGCGCTGGGGATGGGGCTGGCGACGACTTTCGTGCTGACGCTTTCCTCCGTCACCAGCCATCTGGCCGACCGCTACTTGCTGGTACCGCTGCAACTCGAGTTTCTGCGCACCCTGACCTTCATCGTGGTGATCGCGGTGGTGGTGCAGTTCACCGAGATGGTCATGCGCAAGACCAGTCCGTTGCTGCACCAAGTCTTGGGCATCTTTCTGCCGCTCATCACCACCAATTGCGCGGTACTGGGGGTTGCCCTGCTCAACGTACAGGCGCAGCACGGCTTCATCGAATCCTTTCTGTACGGCTTCGGGGCGGCCCTGGGTTTCACCCTGGTGCTGGTGCTGTTCGCGGGGGTGCGCGAACGCGTCGACGCTGCCGACGTGCCGGTACCTTTCCGCGGCTCCGCCATCGCGCTGATCACCGCCGGGCTGGCGTCCATGGCCTTCATGGGCTTCGCCGGCTTGGTGCGGGGCTGATCCCGCAGCCATGCTGGCGGCGCTTCTGCTGGGTGGGGTGTTTGCACTGTTGGGCCTGCTGCTGGGCTGGTCGTCGATCCGCTTCAAGGTGGCGGGCGATCCGCTGGCCGATGAGATCGACGCCCTGCTGCCCCAGACCCAATGCGCCCAGTGCGGATTTCCCGGCTGCCGTCCCTATGCCGAGGCCATCGCCCGCGGTGATGCGGAAATCAACCTGTGTCCGCCCGGCGGTGAAGCCGGAGTCAGGGCATTGGCCGAACTCCTGGGGGTGGAGCCCCAGCCGCTCGCCTCGCCGCCGGCAGTGCGGCGGCTGGCGGTGATCGACGAGGCCCGCTGCATCGGCTGCACCCTGTGCCTCCAGGCCTGCCCGGTGGACGCCATTGTCGGCGCGGCCAGGCTGATGCACACCGTCATCGCCGCCGAATGTACCGGCTGCGAACTGTGCCTGTCGCCCTGCCCGGTGGACTGCATCCGCATGGAGCCGATCCCTCAGACCATTGCAGACTGGCGATGGCCGGCACCAAAGGCGGCATGAGCCGGCTGTCTGCCTTCCATGGCGGCATTCATCTGGAGAACCACAAGGAGGTCTCCAGCAGTGGTGGTTTGCGGATTTGTCCCATCCCACCCCGACTGCTGTTTCCGCTGTTGCAGCGGTATGGCCGCAACGCCCGGCCGCTGGTCTCGGTCGGCGAACGGGTGCTGAAAGGCCAGCCGATCGCCGGCGGCGACCCTGCCGCCCTGCCGCCCAGCCACGCGTCTACTTCCGGGTTCATTACCGCCATCGAGGACCGGTTGTTGCCTCACCCTTCCGGTTTGTACGGGCCCTGTATCGTGCTGGATGCCGACGGCGAAGACGAGGCGGTGGAATTCGCTGCCATCTCCGATTACCGCGCCCTGCCGCGGGAGGAACTGCGGAGGCGCGTCCATGCCGCCGGCATCGTCGGCATGGGCGGGGCCGGTTTTCCAACTGCCTTGAAAGTCAATCCCGGCGCCCGCGCGGCGGATACCCTGATCCTCAACTGTGCCGAATGCGAGCCTTATATCACCTGCGACGATCGCCTTATGCGTCACGCGTCCGCCGAGGTACTGGAAGGTGCCCGCATCCTCATGCACATACTCCAGGTGGAAAGCTGCTTGGTGGGCATCGAGAACGACATGCCGGAAGCCATCGAGGCGGTGGAGTCCGAACTGGCGAGGGGCGGTCATCGGGGCATTGAGATCGTGCCGGTACCGGCCATCTACCCCACCGGCAGCGAAAAGCTGCTGATCCGGGTGCTCACCGGCCGGGAGGTTCCCGCATCAGGCATTCCGGCCAACGCCGGGGTGGTGTGCCAGAACGTCGCCACCGCGGCAGCGGTCTACCGGGCCGTGCTGCATGGCGAGCCGCTGCTATCCCGCATCGTCACCGTCACCGGCGGCGGAGTGCCGTGGCCCGGCAATTGGCTGACCCGCATCGGCACGCCGATCGCCGACCTGGTCCAACGATGCGGCGGCTATACGCAATCGGCGGACCGGCTGATCCTGGGCGGGCCGATGATGGGGTTCGCCCTGTCCAGTGACGAAGCCCCCATCACCAAGACCACCAATTGCATCCTGGTATTGACGGCCCGTGAGATGGCTGCGCGACAGCCGCCCATGCCCTGCATCCGTTGCGGCGCCTGCGCCGAGGCTTGTCCCGTCGAACTGTTGCCGCAGCAGCTTTATTGGTACAGCCGGTCCGACAATCCGGAGCGGTTGGCCGACCATCATTTGGCCGACTGCATCGAATGCGGTTGTTGCGATTTCGTCTGCCCCAGCCATATTCCGCTGGCGCAGTATTTCCGGGCATCCAAGAGCAAGTTGGCGGCTCAGCGGCGCGAGCGGGACCAGGCCGACCAGGCCCGCGGGCGTTTCGAGGCGCGCCAGGCCCGCAAGCAGCGCGAGCTGCGGGAAAAAGCGGAAGCGGACAAGCGCAAGAAGGAACTTTTGCGGCGAGCGACATCCACGGACAAGGATGCTGGCGCCGATACCGGGGAAATCGGCGGCCTCGCCGCACCCCCGGAAGGCCCCGGACCCTCCCGGTCGGCCCGACCGGCACAACACGACGAGACCCGGGAATCCTGAGCCATGCGCTTTGCCACGGCCCCCGCTCCCCATGTCGTACCGCAAGCCTCCGTCCGGCTGATGATGCTGACGGTGCTCGTCGCCCTCGTGCCCGGCCTGGTCGCGCAAGTGTGGCAGTTCGGGCCGGGGGTGCTGATCCAGTGCGCGTTGGCGCTGGCCGCCGCCGAAGCCGCCGAGGCGGCGGTACTGCGCTGGCGCGGAAAGCCGCTGGCGCCTTTTCTGCTGGATGGCAGCGGCGCTCTCACCGCGGTTCTGCTGGCGGTCTCCTTACCGCCCATCGCACCCTGGTGGCTCACCGTATTCGGCACCCTGTTCGCCATCGTCATCGGCAAGCAACTTTATGGCGGCCTCGGCCATAACCCATTCAATCCGGCCATGGTGGGATATGCGGTGCTGCTCATCTCGTTTCCACTTCCCATGACCGCCTGGTTGTTGCCCGCCGGCGTCGCGCCCGATCAGCCCGATCTGACCGAATTATGGGCCTTGATCTTCCAGCGGATATCGGTCGTTGACGGCATCACCATGGCGACCCCCCTGGACACGATGAAGACCCAGCTCGGTATGGGCGCCGGTCTGGACCAAATCCGCAATTCGCCCCTGTTTGGCGGAGTGGCCGGTACAGGGTGGCAGTGGGTGAACTTCGGCTACCTGCTAGGAGGTCTGTGGCTGCTGCGACAGGGTGTGATTGCCTGGCAGATTCCCGCTGGATTCCTCGGCATCCTGTTTCTGGTCTCGATGGCCTGCTTCCTGGCCGATCCAACGGCTTATCCGACACCGCTGCACCATTTGTTCGGCGGTGCCACCATGCTGGGCGCTTTCTTCATCGCGACCGATCCGGTCACTGCCAGCACGACGCCCAAGGGGCGATGGATTTACGGCGCGCTGATCGGCTTGATGGTTTTTGTGATTCGAAGCTGGGGCGGCTACCCGGACGGCGTCGCCTTCGCCGTGTTGCTCCTGAATCTGGCTGCCCCCACCCTCGACCACTTTACCCGCCCGGCACCTTACGGCCGCAAGCCATGAATATCCGCGGCACGCCGATCATCAGCGCAGCTTTGGTACTCGGGGCTTTCGCCCTGAGCGGTGTCGGGCTGGTGGCCTGGGTTTATTCGGGCACCGCTGACCGTATTGCGGAGAGCCAACGGCAAACCCTGCTACACACCTTGGAAACCCTGGTGCCGCGCGAGAGCTACGACAACGATTTGTCGGCGGATGTGATCTCGGTCGGCGCCGCGGTTCTGGGTACTGCCGAACCGGTACCTGTCTACCGCGCCCGCAAGCAGGGCGAGGCGGTGGCGGTGGTAATCGCCGCCACCGCCCCGGATGGCTACAACGGCGAGATCCGGATGCTGATCGCGGTGCATGCCGATGGCAGTCTCGCCGGTGTCCGCGTGACCGGGCACAAAGAGACACCCGGCTTGGGAGATGGCATAGAACTTGAGAAGTCGAATTGGATTCGGGGTTTCGACGGACTGTCCCTGGCAAGGCCTCCCGAAAGGCTTTGGAAGGTCAAGCGCGATGGCGGCGCGTTCGACCAGTTCACGGGCGCCACCATCACACCACGGGCCGTGGTAAAGGCAGTAAAAAGCGTATTGCGCTACGCCGCAGTAAAATGGAACGACCTCATTGCGCCGCTGCCCGTAGCCGTCCAAGGGCGCACGGCCCAATCGTCACGCTAACCTTGCTGGGGCCTGCGGACGGAGTCTACCTACTCCCAAGACGTCTGGAGACGAGTTCGGCCCCAGTCATGTGAAAGGGCTTGACGGAAGGCGGGTGGAGCCCGGAACAGGAATCGAACCTGCGACCTATTCATTACGAATGAACCGCTCTACCGACTGAGCTATCCGGGCTGCGAAGGTTGGCTCTGCGGGCCAATCGGCTCGCGGACCGCGAGCCAAGCACATTCGTCATGGCTAGGCGCGGGAAAGGGGATTATAAGGAAAAACCGATGCGGCGGCTAGTTTTTGGCCTTTGGGCCGCATCGCCGCAGCGGCGGTAGAGTGTGAGGCGATCGCGATTCGAATCAACTTGCGCCGTCGAATCGTCAACAGATTGATTTCTACTCTTGCAACAACGGCTGTCGGCATTAAGCGACAGTCTTTGCAGAAACGATCCGGGGCTCGCTGCCGCGCTTCGTGCCGGCGTTGTCTGGAGCGGCTGGCGAGCTGCGCGGGCAGGCCGATCAGTTGCCTTTGCCGGAAACGACTGAGGCGTTGGTTTCCGCCGGCTGGCCGGCGCTAAGGACGACCCAAGCGAGAGCGTCAAGCCGCTCCCGCTTTTTCGGGTGGCGTTTCTGTGTTCTCCTACACAGTTCTGCTGGAACTGAAGTCGCAGCCGGATAGGGTATAGAAATATTATCGTCAGGCCGTTGCCTTCCCGATTAGGTGATGCCGGCAGTGTTGCGAAACTGGGCGCCACTTCACGAAGAGTGTGGTCGACAGCGATTGCAACGGACCGAAAGCGATCTATTATTTTTGTTGGACATAGATCGTGAAATTAGGGTATGAATACTTGGACAAGGCAGCGAATTGCCAGTGATTTTCAAAGGGTTGCGACGTTATTCCGGAAATGTCAAGGCATGAGACATACCAGTTTGACACTATTTCCGGCAATGATGCGATTGCAAGATTTCGCCCCGGAAAGTAACATCGAATCCGAATAACTTTGCGATCCATGGTTTCTTATGGATTTTGAGGATGAGGATGATAACGGCAGGAACTGTCGTGCCACAGCGTCGGTTCCTGCGACTGGGGTTCGGAATAGAGATTGAGCGTAGCCTCGCCACTAAGGTACCGGGCGACGGTGTAACCTGAAAGCATCATATGCTCGTGCTGCGGTGAGACATGGCAGCTTTGGTGACCGGTATTTGGGGTGAGTGGGAGAGAAAATATGGGACAGGGTGGACCTGCGTTTCAAAGAGCCGATGTCACTTCAAGATTCGGATACCGGGTGTGGCATCCGATCGGGTTTTCGATGTGGGAAGCCTGAATGGGGCTTGGATGGTTCCCGATCAAGGTGCTACCGTGTCGGCAAAGTGGTCTGGGGCGTTGACGAGGGGACCGGTCGCGTTGATTGGACTAGACCGTACTGACGCAAACAACACGGGCGGCGTCATCGTTGATGACGCTCTTGTCGCGGCTCACTAACCGGCCGGGCAGGAACTTCACGAAGACGAGCGATTTAGTCGACGTGGAACCGTTATGACATAGAGGTAATGATCATGGCCAAGAAATTCAGTAAGTATTTGGTATTGTTATTTTTGCTTGATGCGCTGATCGGGGTTGCTCATGGAGTCACCATCACCGCGGCAAGTTGTGCGCAATCCGCCGTGCAGTCGGCCGTCAATTCGGCCGCCAACGGCGATACCGTCAGTATACCGGCGGGGAGTTGCAGTTGGACATCGTCGGTATCTTGGACAAATAAGAGTATCGTGGTGCAAGGTGCTGGTAAGGACGTGACGACTATTGGCTGCACCAACTGCTTTTCAATTCAATCGACTTCGAGCACCAGCGCCTACTCGAAATGGCGACTTACCGGTATGACTTTACAAGGCGCCAGTCCGTCCGGTACAACCATTACCATCTGGGACAACAATGATTCGGCCCATTATGGATGGCGCATCGATCATATTAAGCTGAATTATCCTGGCGCCGGTGGCGGCTATGGTATTTTTGTCGGTGGTGCCACCTACGGCCTGATTGATCACAACGACTGGATCTGGGGTAACGGTATGGCGATCATTATCGTCGCCATGATGAATGGCGAGGCCTCCGGTTCTGCAACTGTACCGCAGGGAGGTTATGTCTTGTCGCAACCCCTGGATTTGGGCAGTCTGAACGCGGTCTATGCCGAGGACAATACCTTTACGTCTACCGTTGCCGGCGGATGCGCGGCATACGATACATCAAGCGGCGGCGGGCGCATGGTATTCCGCTACAATGTCCTGGCCGGATGCATGTATTACGACCATTGGACCAGAAACGGGGAAATCGGTGGAGTACTCCATGAAATCTACAACAACAAATTTGTCGGTACGGCAGCGCTTAACTTGTATCCGATCAGATTGGAATCCGGTACCGGCGTGATATTCAATAATACGGTTACCGGCTATATAAATAACTATGCAGTGTTCGACGAAAGGCGCGGATTCTACGAAAGCAGCGGGGCATTGGGCGCCTGTGACGGTACCAAGTCATGGGATGGCAATGCTGGCGACCCCGCGGCTCCGGGTTGGCCTTGCCTCGGACAGATCGGGCGCGCGCCCGGCAAATCGCTCGCTCAGATCAAAGCAGGCGACAAGCAGGCATCGGCTCCGATCTATCTGTGGAACAACGGGGCTCAGGACGGATGCCGCACTGGCGGTGCTTGCACCAACAGCATGACCGTCAGCGTCTGGGATGGATCGTCCAAGGCGGTTTCTTACGTGAAAGCGACTCCGCACCCGAACGGCGAGGTGGATTACGTCCTCAACGGCAGCACGCCAAAACCGGGCTATACGCCGCTCATTTATCCACACCCGCTACAGACCGGTACCGTCGTAACCCCAGTTTTGCAGAGTCCGTCCAATCTGATCATTCAATGAGGAAGATAGGGGCGTCCAAACATTGGGTGGTTCCCGCTGAATCGGCGTGAGGACCGGCTGGTGCCGTCGGGAGCCGGTCGAGTGAAAAGAGGCCGCGCGGTGTGTCGGTGCCGCACGGCCTCTCGCCGTTTTCGGGGACGCTCGCTCAATTGCCGTAGGCGATCACCGGGGCCGTCACTTAAGTAGTTTGCCTTTCTCTACACTGACTGTCGTGGGCATATCATTTGGTCGCAGTTGCACTGCTCCTGTCAACGACAGGGAAGGCGACCATATTTCATGACCACGAGGGCGGGTGTTGAAGGCCTTGCATAGCGCACGATGAGCTTGAACCTCCTGGCACCGGCACTTTTGACTGCGGATGACGTGTGTGTATGGTCCTTGGACCTGAGCCGGTTTCTCGAGGAAGTGCGGCCGTTCGGCGTAGCCCCGAATGGGGACGAGCTGGCGCGGGCCGGACGATTCCGACAGCCGCAGCAGCGGCGCCGCTTTCTCACGGCGCGCGCCGCCTTGCGCCTATTGCTGGGGAACTATCTGGCCATCGATCCGGCGGACGTGTCGCTGACGATTGGCGAGCATGGCAAGCCGGTGCTCGCCGGTCAGACGCCGGACCGTGGTCTGGTGTTCAACATTTCCCACAGTGGTGACCGCGCCTTGCTGGCATTCGCCTGGAATCGTGCTGTTGGGGTCGACGTGGAACGGGTGCGGCCGCTGCAACACGAGGATGCTCTCGCCCAACGCTGTCTGGCGCCGGCCGAGTTGGCTTGCTGGCGGGAATTGGATAAACCGGAGCGGTTGTCCGGGTTGTTTCGGTACTGGGTATGCAAAGAGGCTTTCGGCAAGGCCACGGGCCTGGGTATACAGGTCGGACTGGCGTCGGTCGAGATCGCGGGTGATCCGCCCCGGCTCAACAGCATACCTCCCGTCCATGGCAGCGCTGACGCCTGGCACCTGCAGCTTCTCGATGTCGCCGAAGGCTATTTGGGCTGCGTGTGCTACAACGGCGAAAAAGGCAGGCTAAGGATTGCTCCATAAGGGTCCGTTCACGGCCCCTGAAAAAGTTCCGAGGGGGACGGCAAATGCGTTGAAATGCCCAAAACCCTTATGTATGCTTGCGATCACTGCGTAGACGGATCGTTGCGAGCGAATCAGGGCGGCACTTTGCGGTTTCCTTTGTTCCTTAGCACACCGCGCTCTTTGCTACACAGTCCGGCAGGCCGTCACCGGTTCCGGGGGACGGATGGTTATCAGGCTCTTCGGGGCGTTTTAGTTAGCGAGATTTTGCGAGTATGTCACAAGAACAGAAAGGAACCGTTAAATGGTTCAATGAGGCTAAGGGATACGGCTTTATTCAGCGTGAGTCGGGCAGCGATCTGTTTGTCCATTTCCGTTCCATCAACGGCTCCGGGTTCAAGACTTTGAAGGAAGGCCAGCAGGTCAGTTTCGTCGAAGTTCAGGGTCAGAAAGGTCCGCAGGCGGACAATGTAACCGTTCTGTAAAACGCTCTCCGAAGCCTAAGCAAAGCAGGCCCCTCAAGGCCTGCTTTTGTTTTTTTCGCCGCATGCCATCCGCGTGCGGCGCCCGGGTCCCGGCGGGTTCGCCCGCCCTCCCGCCGGGACCCAGTTGTTCCAGGTTAGTTATCCATACCCATGCAATCCACCGATTCCCAACTGTCTTTCGCGGATCTCGCGCTATCCCCCCCCCTGCTCAAGGCCATTCAGGAGGTGGGCTACGAAACGCCATCGCCCATCCAAGCGGCCAGCATTCCCCATCTGCTGACGGGACATGACCTGCTGGGGCAGGCCCAGACCGGCACCGGCAAAACCGCTGCGTTCGCTTTACCCATACTCAGCGCCATTGATCTGCGCAACCGCAGCCCACAGGCGCTCGTGTTGACGCCAACGCGGGAACTGGCACTTCAGGTTGCCGAAGCGTTCCAGGGCTACGCGCGGCACCTCAAAGACTTCCACATCCTGCCCATCTATGGCGGGCAGTCCATGGACAGTCAGTTGCGCCAGTTGCGACGCGGCGTTCACGTCATCGTCGGCACGCCGGGGAGAGTCATGGACCACCTGCGGCGCGAAAGTTTGCAACTGGACGGGCTGCGCACGCTGGTGCTGGACGAGGCGGACGAGATGCTGAAAATGGGGTTCATCGAGGATGTCGAGTGGATACTCGAGCATACCCCGCCGGAACGCCAGATCGCGCTGTTTTCCGCGACCATGCCGGAAGCCATCCGCAAGGTCGCCAAGCGGCATCTGAGGGATCCGAAAGAGGTCAAGATCGCATCCAAGACCACCACGGTCGAAGCCATTTCCCAGCGCTACTGGTTTGTTACTGGCGTACACAAGCTGGATGCCCTCACCCGCATCCTGGAAGTGGAGGACTTCGATGCCATGCTCATTTTCGTGCGGACCAAGACCGCCACCGAGGAATTGGCCGAGAAACTGGAGGCACGCGGTTATTCGGCGGCGGCGCTGAACGGCGACATGAGTCAGGCTTTGCGGGAAAAGACTGTCGACCGGCTCAAGAAGAAGGCGTTGGACATCGTGGTAGCCACCGATGTCGCGGCACGTGGACTGGACGTGGAGCGCATCAGCCACGTGGTCAATTACGACATTCCCTATGACACCGAGGCGTACGTCCATCGCATTGGCCGTACCGGCCGGGCCGGGCGCAAGGGCGAGGCGATCCTGTTTGTCGCACCGCGCGAGCGGCGCATGCTGGCGGCCATCGAGAACGCCACCCGCCAGCGGATCCGGGAAATGCGGCTGCCCAGCCATCAGGACATCGCCGATCGCCGCGTGGTGCAGTTCAAGGAACAGGTTCTGAAGGTACTCGGCGAAGAAGAACTGAGCTTTTTCCGGGAATTCGTCCAGCAACTGACCCAGGATCAGGAGTTTACCGAGGTCGATATCGCCGCAGCCTTAACGTATCTGGCCCAGAAGGATCGGCCGTTGATCCCTGCCGCGGCGGAACCGGCTGGCGAAAGGGTTCGACCAAGTCGGAGCGAAGGTGGCCGGGGCGAGCGCCTGGAAAGCCGTGGCAAGCGCCAGGCGGGCGCTGAGGGGCGAGTGTTCCGGATCGACGTCGGCCGCAACGACGGCGTCACCCCGAAAGACATCGTCGGTGCCCTCGCCAACGAGGGGGGCATTCCCGGCAAGTCCATCGGCTACATCAAGCTGTACGACGACTATTCCACCGTGGTTCTTCCCGATGATGTGGATGAGCGTGTGGTGGGCCGGCTGGAGAAGACCCGTATCGTCGGCAAGCCCGCCAAGATGCGCCCCTGGCACGGTGATCAACCCACCCAGGATGCTCCGCCCCGGCGCAGAAAACCGAAAAGCGGTGTCAAACCCGAAGATTGACGCAGTCGGCGTCGTGACCTCGGAGTTGGCTCATGCGCGAGAAATTGGTCCTGATCCCCCCGCCGGTCTATGCCCTGGCGCTTTTGGCAGTGGCCCAGGCCCTCACCGCCTGGTTGCCGGTACCGGTCGACCTGACCGCCGATTGGCTGGGAGCACTGCTGGCAGGCTGCGGCGTCGGGCTGATGATCTGGGCCTGGCTCAGCTTTCGCCGATGGGGTACTACACCCATGCCTGCCGGCACGCCTTCCGCACTGGTATTGACCGGCCCCTACCGCTGGACCCGCAATCCCATGTATCTGGGCATCTTGCTCGTTCTGTCCGGCCTGGTGCCCATCCTCGGGTCGCCCTGGTTCATTCTGGCACCCGTGAGCTTCTGGCAGATCGTGAACAGACTGTTTATTCCCTATGAGGAAGCCAAGCTCACGGAGCTGTTCGGCCGCGATTTCCAGGCCTTTACGGTGACCGTAAGGCGCTGGCTCTAAGGACCCGGCAAGCCGTCGTGGCGGTGACCGGCACCGGCCCTATGGTAAACTCGCCCGCCATGCATACCCTGCAAGCCGCCGGTCACCGCAACCAAGCGCCGGCCGCGATCGATCGCAGTCAAGAGCGCACATCCATTTAGAACACATTCGGCTTAGGAAACTCGACCATGAAACTCAATCTGTTGCTGGCCCGGGTATTCCAGTTCGTGACCTTCGTGTTTTTCACGTTCACGGCACTGGTCTACGTGGGGCTCATCCTGGTGCTCCCTCTCGACATCCTGACCCAGGTCATCCGCCTGCTGATGAGCATCGGCTTCCCGGTCCTGCTGGCGGCAGCCGCCGGTATCGGAGCATTGGGATATCTCGCTTATGCGGTATCGCGGATGCCGGAGCTGTACACCTTGATGTACGACATCGGCCGCGAACTGGTGATCTTTGCCCATCGCCAGATCAAGCGGTTCGATCCGCTGATTGCCACTGCGCGGGGCGACGCGCCCGCCGACGCCGGCCAGGCCCACGCCTGACCGCGCTTTCCGGGCGGCCGCCGCACTCCCCGGCGACCGCCCGGTTTCCCTTATCGGGGGGGGGGCTTCGCATCGCCAGCCCCATGCGCGGGGATCCGTAAACCCGCCTGCTCTCCGGCTTCCGAGGCATCCTACAACCGGACGCTCCTGCGGCGGTCGGTCCAGCCGTCCAGCAACATCTCCTCGTCTTCATAGGCGCAGTCTTCGTTGGCACAGGTAACCCGGTGGGGAATGCGTCCGTCTTCTTCAACCCGGCGCGGGCCGTAGTCGTTGATCAGCAGGGAACCGCAATGGGGGCAATGAATCATGAGCTTGCCGTTGCCGTTGGCGAAGTACCAGGTGCCACGCAAGCCGTCATCTTCGTGTTTGATGAGCATCGTTTTATCGTTACTGTGAAAGTCGCGAAGCGAACACCTTGATCTCCCTCTCCCCCTCGGCGAGGGTCGGGTTGAGGGAAACCGGCCATGGTACGAGTGCTTCCATGGTCCGGGGTGGTACGAGTGCCATGATCGGTTAGGAACGGTCTTCGACTCGCGCCGCCCCGGCAAGCTGGCGCCGCTGCCGATTCCCCTCGCATCATAAGACAATTTTGACTGACGCAGAGTGCCCCTCCGGTTTTCTTAGGCTGCGCGACGGGATAGACTTCGGCGACTGGTTTCCGAGGGGGATAGGATGAGTCCGGTCACAGTTTCCCGCCGCTCGATTTTCGCCGCCGCCGTTGGGCTGCTGCTGTTGAATTGCTGCCCCGCGCTTCGGGCCGACGATACCCGACTTCGGGGCCAGCTGCTTTACCTGCCGGTGTATTCGGAGGTGCCGTTTGGCGACCGCGGGCTGACCATCAACCTGTCGGCGACCGTGACCATCCGCAACACCGACGGCATCGCGCCCATCACGATCAAGCGGGCCGACTACTTCGGTTCCAGCGGTGTCCTGATCCGGCCCTACCTGAAGCAGCCGGAAGTGGTCCGGCCCATGGGCTCGGTCAACCATGTCGTCAACGAGTCCGACCGCAGCGGCGGCAGCAGCGCCAGCTTCCTGCTGGAATGGCAGAGCGATGTACCGGTAACGCCGCCGGTGGTGGAAGCGATCATGGTCAACCTGACCTACAACACCGGCTTTGCCTTCAGCAGCCAGGCGAGGGTGCTCGAACAGCGGCCCTGATTGGGCTCTGGCTACGACAATCCATGGTTAGCTACCCCATGAAGACTGTCCACGTCGACGCTTCGGAGATCAAGGATTGGCCAAGCTTTTACGACGCTTTTTCCAAAGCGTTTGGCTTTCCCCAGTTCTTCGGCCGAAATATGGATGCGTGGATCGACTGCATGTCCAACCTTGATGAAGAGTTTTCTGAGGTTCAGGTTGCTCCCGGGGAGCTGGTCTGCGTCGCGCTCGACAACGTGGCTGAATTCAAGACAAGATGCCCGGATCAGTTTGCCGCCTTCGTTGAGTGTGCCGCGTTTGTTAACTGGCGTCGCCTTGAAGTTGGCGAGCCGGCCATTCTTGTGGTGTCCTTCAATGCGTAAGTCCATTTCCCTTGGTACCCACGGGTGGCTAACCCGCCGCTCCAGGGGGCGCCAGAGCAGCTGCGCTTCTCGATTCCCTTCGGCCTCCCGGTGCCCTTGAGCTAGCTCGATAGCCTCCCTCATGAAATTCACCGACTTGTTCATCCGTCGCCCGGTACTGGCGACGGTGGTCAGCCTGACCCTGCTGGTGCTGGGCCTGCGCTCCCTGGCGACATTGCCAGTGCTGCAGTATCCGCGCACCGAGAATGCGGTGGTGACCGTTACCACCACCTATTACGGCGCCGACCCCGATCTGATCGGCGGCTTCATCACCACCCCGCTGGAGGCTGCCATCGCCCAGGCCAACGGCATCGACTACATGACCTCCGCCAGCCGCAGCGGGGTCAGCACCATCACCGTCAACCTCCGCCTCAACTTCGACGTCGACAAGGCGCTGACCGAGATCAACGCCAAGGTTAGCGCGGTGCTCAACCAGCTGCCGCCGGAGGCGCAGCGGCCGGTGATGACGGTGCAGGTGGGCCAGACCATAGCCGCCATGTACATCGGCTTTTCCAGCGAAGTCTTGCCGTCCAACAGCATCACCGACTATCTGATCCGGGTGGTGCAGCCCAGGCTGCAGGCGGTGGAGGGAGTGCAGACCGCCGAGCTGATCGGCAGCAAATATTTCGCCCTGCGGGCCTGGCTCGACCCGGACAAGCTGGCCGCCTACGGGCTCACCGCCAGCGACGTGCGTAGCGCCCTGGCAGCCAACGACTACCTGGCGGGTCTCGGTACCACCAAGGGACAGATGGTCCAGGTGAACCTGACCGCGTCCACCAGCCTGCATTCGGTGGACGAATTCCGCGAATTAGTGGTGAAACAGCAGGATGGCGCCATCGTGCGGCTCAAGGACGTCGCTGCCGTCAGCCTGGGGGCGGACGACTACGAAACCCAGGTGGGCTTCGACGGCAACAAGGCGGTCTACATCGGCATCCAGGTCGCGCCGGGCGCCAATCTGCTGGAGGTCATCGAGCGGGTGCGGGCGGTGTTCCCCGACATCAAGGCGCAGCTGCCGCAGGGGATCGACGGCGCCATCGTGTACGACTCCACCAAGTTCGTGAACAGCTCCATCGACGAGGTGGTCCACACCCTGGCCGAGGCCCTGGCCATCGTCACCCTGGTGGTGTTCGCCTTCCTCGGCTCGCCCCGCTCGGTGCTGATTCCGGTGGTGGCGATTCCGCTGTCGCTGGTGGGCACCTTCACCCTCATGCTGGCGTTCGGCTTCTCGGTCAACCTGCTGACCCTGCTGGCCCTGGTGCTGGCCATCGGGCTGGTGGTGGACGACGCCATCATCGTGGTGGAAAACGTCAACCGCCACCTGGAACAAGGCATGCAGCCGGTGGCCGCCGCCTGCCGCGCCGCCCGCGAACTGGCCGGCCCCATCATCGCCATGACCATCGTGTTGGTGGCTGTGTATGTGCCCATCGGTTTTCAAAGCGGGCTCACCGGCGCGCTGTTCACCGAATTCGCCTTCACCCTGGTCGGGGCGGTGACGGTTTCGGCGGTAGTGGCGCTGACCCTGTCGCCGATGATGTGTTCCAAGCTGCTCAAGCCCCATCGCCGCGACTGCAGCGGCTGGGAGGAGCGGCTGGTGGAAGGCATCGACCGGGTGTTCGAGCGGCTGCTGGGGGTGTATCGCCGCATGTTGCACGACACCCTCGACCACCTGCCGGTGACCGCGGTGTTCGCCGCCATCGTTCTGGGCGCCATCTACTTCCTCTACGCCGGCACCACGGCGGAGTTGGCGCCCCAGGAAGACCAGGGGGTGCTCATCACCCTGTCCACCGCGGCGCCGGATTCCACCCTGCAGCAGCGCCAGCTGTATTCCCGCCGCAACTTCGAGACCTTCAAGGGCCACGCCGAGACCGACCACGTGTTCCAGCTCGACATCCCCGGCCAGTCCATCGCCGGCATGGTGATGAAACCCTGGGATCGGCGGACCCAGACCTCCCACCAGCTGCTGCCGGTGATCCAGCAGGAGCTGAACGGTGTCGCCGGCCTCAAGATCGCCGTCTTCCAGCCGCCGCCCCTGCCGGGCAGCCGCGGTCTGCCGGTACAGTTCGTGCTAGGTACCACCGAACCGTTCGAGCGGCTCGACGAGGTGGCCCAGGCGTTTGCCGGGGAGGCGCTGAAGAGCGGGCTGTTCATGTTCCTGGACAACGACCTGAAGATCGACCAGCCCCAGGCGCGGGTGGAGATCGACCGCGACAAGGCGGCCCTGATGGGGCTGAACATGCAGGAAGTGGGCGGCGCCCTGGCGTCCATGCTGGGAGGCGGCTACGTCAACTACTTCAGCCTGTCGGGCCGGTCCTACAAGGTCATCCCCCAGGTGATGCAGCGCCACCGCCTCAATCCCGACCAGCTCGGCCGCTATTACCTGCGGGCCGGCGACGGCAGTTCGGTGCCGGTCTCCACCGTGGCTCACACCCGCACCGAGACCGTGCCGGAAGCCCTCAACCACTTCCAGCAGCTCAACGCCGCGACCATTTCCGGCGTGCCCTTCCCCGGCGTGTCGGTGGGCGACGCCCTGGCCTTCCTCAAGGACCTGGCCGCCCGCAGCCTGCCCACCGGCTACAGCGTGGATTTCGGCGGCCAGTCGCGCCAGCTGGTGCAGGAATCCAGCGGTTTCCTGACCACCTTCGCCTTCGCCCTGATCATCATCTTCCTGGCCCTGGCCGCCCAGTTCGAGAGCTTCCGCGATCCTTTCATCATCCTAGTGTCGGTGCCCATGTCCATCGCCGGCGCGCTGATCTTCATCGGTTTGGGGGTGGGCGGCGCGACGCTGAACATCTACACACAGGTAGGGCTGTTGACCCTGATGGGGCTGATCAGCAAGCACGGCATCCTCATCGTCGAGTTCGCCAACGTGCTGCAGCAGCAGGGCAAGACCAAGCGGGAAGCGATCGAAGCGGCGGCTTCGATCCGCCTGCGCCCCATCCTGATGACCACCGCCGCCATGGTGCTGGGCGTGGTGCCGCTGATCATGGCCACTGGCGCCGGGGCGGTGTCGCGCTTCAACATGGGCCTGGTGATCGCCTCCGGCATCGCCATCGGCACCGTGTTCACCCTGTTCGTGGTGCCGGCGGTGTACCTGATCCTGGCGCAGGATCATGCCACCCGGCCGGAGATGGAGCCGCTGCCGGAATTCCTGACGGGGGAGTGAGGCAGGCCGGCAGCGGCCTAATCCCCGGATGGTGGGGGGCAGGTCTCCAAGCCGGAGCCGCCTTTCAACAAGGTCAGCCGGAATGCCGCGACTGCCGCATTGGGCCGGGTCGTGGTGAATGCCGTGCAGGGGCCGGCGATGCGGATGGGGCTGTAGGGATAAGCGAGGGCTTCTTCTTGGGCCTGAAGTACCATGGGACCACCGAAGGGCAATGGCTCGGCTTCTTCTTCGGCGTCGGGATCGGCCGGGTCGACCGGCTCCGCCCACAGGTACCAGCCGCTCGCCGCCTGGGCCGGCAAGGCGGCGCCCAGCCTCTTCATGGTATCGAGCAGTTCGGCATAGGCCGCCGGTGATTGCCGCAGGCTGCCCGCGACGCGACCGTCGCCGGTCAGTACCACGAAACGGTCGACTTCCCACTCCGCATCGGAGCGCCCTGGCTTTCCCGATGACCTTTCGGCGAGCTTCGGCAACGCCTTGATTCGGAGCAGCAAATTATCCGTTTTGGCTCGCGCCAGCTTGCCGCTACGGTGTTCCCGCACCCGCCCGCCGCTCCAGACCAGGTAGTCGGCGGTTCCGTCCGGCTTGATCCGGAGACTGTAGGCGGCGTTCTCCAAGGCTTGATGGAGCACCAGCGCCCCGGCCGGCAAGCGGCCGGGTTCGGCCTGGCAGAGGCTCGCCACGAGGATGATCCCAACCGCCAGGATCAGGCTAAGGCGCGGTGAAATCGGCAAGGGGATCCCGTTTCGGGTAATAGCGGTCGAGGAACAGACGCACGTCGAGGGCGGTATCGGCCGGAAAGGCACCGAGGGCCAGGCTGTTGCGCAGTTCCGATTCCACCGTGGCATTGCGGATGGCGGTGAGCGACAGCAAGGCATGCTCGCGGACTTCGGCGGCCGGATCGCCCAGGGCATAGACCAGGGCCCGCGCGGCATCTTCCGAGTCGCCATGGGTTTCCAGCGCGGCGGCGGCGGCGGCTCGAACCGCGGAGGAAGGGTCGTTGACCAGGCTGCCGAGGACATAGGGTTCGGCCGCCGGATCGTCGCTGAAGCCCAGATCGTCCACCGCGGCCGCCCGCTGCTCCGGATCCTGCGAGCGCAACAGCTCCAGCTTGCGTTCGATTTCCGCCGGGATGATCGGCGGCCGGGCGGCGACTACCCCGCTGGCCGAAGGCTGGGTGATGACGGTTTCAGGTGTCGGGCCGGTCGCTCCGTGGAGGGGGGCAAGGTCCGGTTCGGCGGTGTTCGCAGGGACCTTAGCGGCGGCGGCCGGCGCTTCACGCGGAGGGACAGCCGGTTTGCCTCCGACCCTGGTTCGGAAATCGGCGGCAAACCAGCGGAATCCGGCTACGGCCAGGAGCACCAGGACGAGGGCGGTGAGGACACGGCGGTAAGGGGACATGGCGGTTGCGGTTCCTGTTGGAGAGTGCGACGCGGCAGGCCGGCGCCGAATCCGGCGAAGGCACCCCGCCCGCCGGATTCGGCCTGCCGCGGCATCAATAGCCGAAGCTCTCGACGGCCTTGTTGGCCTTGTGGCTGGCGACCAGGAGATTCTTGTCGTCAAAGAATAATCCCACATCGAGGCCGGCTACCATGGTATCGCTCATGGCGCCCGCCAGGCTGATCTTCGAGCCCCGCAGGGTGATCAGGCGCTTGCCGGAATCGACGCTGACCTTGATCTTGCCGGAACCATGGACCACTTCACCCTTGGAAATGCCGGACTTGCCCTTCGCCGCCAGGGTGCCGGCGGGAATGTCCAGGCTGAAGCCCCCCAGCTCGACTTTCAGGGCATCGGTTTCCGGGGCATAGGCTCCAGCGGCTCCGGAGAAGTTGGCCACCAGCCGCAGGGCGTCGGCATTGGTTTTCTTGAGCTGGACATCGGCCTTCATGCCGTTGATGTAAAGCTCTGCGGTGTTGGCAAAGTTCTTTTTCGCCAGATAGGCCAGCTTGTTCTCGCCCTGGACCACGGCGTTCAGCGACACGGTCTGGTCGAAGTCGCCCCATTGCACGCGCACGTTGACCGTTTCCAGCTCGCCGGTGAGGGACAGGCCGCTGAGGTCCAGCTGTTTCAGCACCAGGTTCAGCTGGGAGCGGCTGGAACCGCCGATGTCGGCCCTCAGGCTGCCGCTGAAGGTCTTGTCCTTGGGATCTTCGGGGCGGATCACGAACACCCCGGGCTGCTTGCCCACCTTGCCCACCTTGTGGAAGCCGGTGGCGGCGATGGTCTTGCCGGTAAATCCGATGCTGACCGTCAGATCGTCGGCGATGGCTGCCGCGCCGGACAACTGGTCCGCGTCCAGCCCTATGTTGTTGAGGCTCATGGCCAGGTTGACGGTGCCGATGCCCTCCGCGTTGCGCTTGGCGGTGAGGGCGTCGACCCGCAGCCAGCGCTGATCGATCTGCGGCACGTCGCTGACTTCCGCAGAAACCGTGGAAGTCCGGGAGAACGCCGGGATCGCCTTGGGCACGAAGGCGGTATCCGTCTTTTCCGGCAGCGCGATGCCCTGGAAGCCGTTGCGGTTGTTGGCGGTGATCTCGAAGGTGTAGACGCCGTCGGCTTGCAGGCCCCGGTAATAGGCCGCGTACTGGCCGTCGTTGGCCTCGTCGTCGCCGTGCAGGGCCAGGCCGTCGTCGTACAGGGTCAGCTTGCCCAGGGCGCCGTTGGGGCCGGACACGTCGGCGGTCAGTTCGGCCCCTGCGACCGGGTCGCCGGCGGTGAGCTTGGCTTTTACCAGGATGGGCTGGGGATAGGTGTAGCTTTCCTGGTCGGTGGCGGCGGTCAGTTCCACGTTGGGACTGGAGGCGCTGGTGAGCACGTTGTACTGATAGCTTGCGCCGGTGGCACCGGCCGGAGCCGTGACCTTCAGCTTCCAGGTTCCCTTTTGCGGCGTGGTCACGCGGTAATGCTGGGCGTGGCCGTTGTTCTCGAACACCACCCCGTCGGCAGCATTGGATGCCTTGTACTCGGTCCCTTCCGGCGCCACGACGGAGAAGGTCCAGCCTTCGTCGGGGCTGGTGATGGCGAAGGTGGCCTCCTCGGTCAGTTCGTCCACTTTCACCGTATGGCTGGCCTGCTCGCTTTCGTGCAGCAGGCTGCCGACCGCATCCAGCAAACCGCCGCCCTTCAGTTCCGAGTAGATCTTGGCGTAGATCGACATCAGCGCGAGGCCGTCGGTGGCCTGGTAGTACTTGCCGCCGGTGGCCAGGGCCAGCGAGGACAGGGCGCCGGCTTCGACATCGCTGCCCAGGCCGATGGTGTAGATCTTGGCTTCCCGCGTCTTGGCGCTGGCCGCCACGGCACCGGCGGAAGTACTGCTGGAATTGTCCTGGCCGTCGGTCAGCAGGATCACCACCTCACCGCTGACCTTGTCGCCCTGGCCCTGGATCATCCCCAAAGAATGCTGGGCGGCATCCCAAACCGCCGTGGCTCCCCCCAGACTGATCCCGTCGATGGCGGCGCGGGCGGCAGTCTTGATCGTGCCCCCAGTATCGACCTCAGCCATCGGGAAAATGGTGGCAACGCCGCTGTCGAACTGCACGACCCCCAGGTTGTCCGGATCGATGACGATGGTCTCCTCATCCGCCGTGCCTTCGAACAGCTTGATGCTGTGCTTCTCTTCCGCAAGACTCACGAAGATGTTGGCGCCCAGTTTGGCCAGTTCGAGTTTGCTATCGGAACTCATGCTGCCGGAGTGGTCGACGGTCAGCACCAGCCGGTTGAGGGTGGGGATGACCTCGAACTCGATGTCGGCGTAGCCGGCAGGCATGTCGGTGGGCGAGTCGCCGGCCGGAACCGTGGGGAATACCTTGACGCCGCCCCATTCGAAATCGGCCATGGTCTCCCACACGCTTTTCTTGTACATCGCCCACTGCTTGGTGATGTACCAGCGGTTGCCGCTGCGCACCCCCTTGACGACGTTGCCGGCGGTGTCGAACTCGGTGCGATCGTTGGCCGGACTCACCCCGCCACCGCCGTCCATGATGGAGGCGATCGAACTGTCGGCGGCGACCGAATAGATGTTGGGGTTGTTGCTGATCCAGCCGTGGAAGTCAGCGGCGGTCCAGTTGTCCTTCTTGGCGAAAGGCACCCAGGTGCCGAGGTATTCGTCGTAAGCGCCGAACACGTAATGCCCCATCTCGTGGACGATGCTGAAATCGCCCTTGTAGCCGCTGAGGCTGCGATGGGTGCCGCCGTAGAACTGCATGTGGTCGCCCCGCACGCCCAGCTTGGCCAGCCCGGTGGCATAGGCGCCGCCGGCGTTCTTGGCGATCCAGACGTCGGCGTTGTCCTTCTTGCTCAAGGCTCGCAGATAAGCCTTGATCTTGCCGATGCGCAGCTGGCCGTTGGTGGCGTTCCACAGCCGCTTGGAGGCCTCGTTGAAGACCTTCTCCCAGGTCGGTTCGACGACGCTGCCCTTGAGATTGTCGGTGGCTTCCTGGTAGGTGAACAGGGCGTTGAGGTCGATGGTCTTGGCGGTGGTGTCGATGGAACCGGTACCGGCATGGGCGGTCGCCCACAACAACGGCAGCAGCAGCGCGATCAGCATGACCGCGAGATTCGTCGATCTGGTCTGGGGAAAGTCGGGCTGGGAGTCGGCGTTCATGATGGTTCTCCTCTTTCTCTGGGTGAAAGAGATGATGGATGGCTGAAGTTACCTTGGTATAGACCATCAAAAACTGTGCTCACCGTCGCTATACGGCGACGCCCTGGAGGCAATTCGGGGATTTTTTAACGTGGGTTAAAGAACTCCGGCAGGCTGTCAGGATCGGCCTGCCATTCCTGTCGGCGGTGTCAGGACAGGGTTGTCCGGTTGCGACCGAGGCCCGGCGGTCAATGTGGGGGAAGAATTTGGATGCAGAGGCCCGCGTAGACTTGCTATGGCTATGTCGAGGAGGCTGTCTTCGATGGCCGGTGCGGCACCGGCCGTGTCAACTGCGCGGAGGCGCCTGCTTGGAATTCACCGCGTTGCGGGGGCGGGCCGCCTTGCGCGGGGCTGCTTCCACGCCGGGCCGCCGCGACTCCCGGTGATCCCGAAGGGTGTCCGTGGCCATCCGTTGGGTCAGTTCTCCCAGCTGCACATGAAGCTCTTGCAACATTCGGCGAACCTCGTCGATCCGGGTATCCAGATACTCGAGGTGAATCTGGAAATAGCGTGAAGTCGGGAAGCTCACGGGCCTGCCGTCCTCGTCAAACCGCGTCCCGTGAGCTTGTCCTGCCGAATCGTGCTGTTCCAACTTCATGTCTCATCCCTCCGATTGCGACGCCACCACCGTGGAAGACGCCTGGGAACCGAATTTACGTCAGGTGCCTGCCAAAAGATTGATCTAAGTCGCTTTTCGTCGCGGTACCAAACCCACGCCGGCGGCACGTTCAAACCATGGTCGCCAGGGGTATCGACCCTTGCGGAAATCGATCCGCGGCGGGTGCGGCAGGCGATGCTGAAAGGCTAGCAGAAATCGGACACCCCCAGGAGCCGGCTGTTGCAGCAAAGAGCGAGTGCGGCGGAACGACCTGCTGAGCCGAAGCGGCCTCCCCGGTGCACTCCCGGCCGCACTTAACGGCGCCTGCGCTGCGAACCCGGCGCCATGCCGCCAAATCCTCCGCCACCGCCCCTCATGGATGGGGCTGCCCTGGGTGCCGCCGGGGCAGCGGGCGCGGAACGGGTTTGCGGCGGCCTGAACGAGGGCACCGATGATGGAGGAGCAAAACGCGGCGGCGGACTGCTGAATGTCGGCCTGCGGGGAATGTCGATCGAACTGGGCCGGGAATCGGGCCGGACGACAGGGGGAGACGAATAGGAGGGCCGATGGGTGCGGGGTATCTCTATGGCCGCCGGCGGAGGGGACGCCGGCATTCTTCCCCGGCCACCGATATCCCGCGGCGCAACCTGTACCCCCCCATCGCGGGGCCTCGAAGAACGGGGCACTGCCATGATCGCCGGATTGGGACGAAACCCTGGGCTTTGGGGTTCAGCTTCCGGCGTGGATTGGATGAATTCTTGCGGCGGAGGGCGATCCCGATCGTGCGAGCGCGGCAGGGCGTCGCGAATCGACTCGCCGGCGGGTCGGCGGTTGCCTGGCAAGGAGGGTGGGTGCCGGTCATCCGGGTGGGTTCGCGGTATCGATTGCGACACTCCCGGAGGAATCGGTTGCGGGCGTGGACGCGGTCCCCCTTGATGTCCCCCATCGTCGCGATGGTGATGATGGTGGCGGCCGGTCCAGTAATACGACAACCAGTACATGTTGAGGTAGCTGGGTCCGTAATAACCGTAATAATACGGCCGATCCATATAATAGGGGCTGTAAGGATCGTAGTAGTATGTCGGTGGGGAATAGGAACCCGCACCGTAGGCCGGGTAACCAGAGTACCCCGGTGCAGCGGATACTCCCGTCGTCGATGGGGGAACGGAGATTTTGGCGCGCAGGTCATCGAGCAATTGTTCCGCCATCTGGCTTATCTCGATCGACCAGTCGGAACCGGGCCGAATTCGCCGATTGACTTGGGATTTGACCAAGGTTCGACTGCCATCGCGAAGTTCGCCGCTGAGGTCGATCACGACACTGTCGTCGGCGGGTGAAGCATAACGCCCCTCGTAGGCCTGCAGGCTGCCGGTCAGATCGATACGCGGATTGCCGTCACCGCTCCACAGCATTCCTTGTTCCTGCAAACGTGTGTTGAGGGCGTCGACGAGCAACTGCCGACCGTTGACGGGAAAACCCGGCGCCGGGTATTCCATGAATTCGCCCACCGCGATTTTCGGCATCGGCGGGGGCGAACTGCTGCCGTATGCATCCAGCGGCCGCTGACCCTGGTCGCAGCCAGCCAGCGACAAGATGGCCAATAGCGCCACCACGGAACCCACAGGCCCCATCAGCGAGAATTTGAACATGGCGGACTCCGTGGGTGGCCTGAAATTGGAAAGTCGGCTAACAGGCTGGATGATTCAGACGATACCGCAACACCGCGGCTGCGGCGAGTTCTGCCAGGCTTCGGGAGGGCTCAATCGCGGCTTGCGCCGTCGCTGCGGGGTTGGGCGGCTGGCCCGCGACCCTGACGGTCATCGCGACTCGAAGCACCTGGCGCTCTTGGTCTTCGCCGAGGTCGAGGCGATAGACATAGGTTTCCGTCCCCCAGATGCCATTGTCCAGTTCGCTGCCGGCGATCTCCCCGCGCACCAAACGAACGCTGTTGATGAACGGCGGATTCTCGCTGTCGAGCAGCGCCTGTATGTAGGCCGCCTCCAGTACGGCACGGTTTGGCCGCACGGTGAAGCGGCCGCTGCGTTGCTTCCAGCTCCCGGCGATGTCGCCAGCCGTGAACTCCCTTTCGGCACCGAACACATAGCGTCCGTCACCGATCTCGACGGTGCGCTCCGGTGCCGTCTCGGGAAAGCTGATGGAGCTCACCACGATGCGGGTGAGGCCGGTGGTATTCCAGGTGCCGCTCACGTCGGCCCTGAGAGGAGCCGAGCTGAACACCGATAGGCATAATGCGGCCATTGGTCCATACATTAGCGCCCGATTGATCAAGCCCAGTTGTTTCATGGCTCGCTCCGAATCTTTAGCCGACTGCCGGCATGGCTGGGTAGATAGGCCATAGAGCCCACGTTCACCGCCCTGATCGAGGACGAAGAACTGAGGCACACGCTAGTCATCGTTATGATGGCGGCGTCGATAGCCGTGCCGGTCACGGCCTCTGTAACCGCCGTAATAGGGGGAGTGTCCGTGATTATGATGGCCGTACCCGCGGCTATAGCCGGAGGAATAGCCATAGGCCGGGTAGTGTGCGACGCAGCCCGTCAGCAGCAGCATCAATCCTCCCAGCAAGACCGCCCAAAATATCGTGCGTCGTACCGCACCACGCAGGTGGATTGCATGGGTCCTATCGGTGACCGGTTTCACGGTATAAGCAGTCCGTCGCCGATGATTGGACCAGAGCTGAAGCATCTGAGTTTCCGGCTGACTTCCGTACATGGCATGCCTCCGTAGGCAGTGGAAAATGAGGAATTAGCTAAGATCGACGGGCACATAGATCCGGGTGTCGCCGCGCTGAATGAGGAGTGCGACGCTTCTTTTCGCCGGCTCACCCGTCAGCGACCGGAATTGGGCAGGGTCGGCGACCGGCTGCCCATTTACCGCCAGGATCACATCGCCGGAGTGGATACCTGCTCGTGCCGCCGGCCCGGTTGCCCGCAACACCAGGACTCCACCGCTCCCGGCACGGTGTCCCGGCTGCGTTCGCTCGACCGGCTGCACCGCCAAACCCAGGCGTCCTTCCGCAGCATCGCCGGGATAGCGGGTGGGCTGTTGGTCGTCGACTGCGTCGAGTTTGACCTCGATGTCTTTGGCGGCTCCGGCGCGTATCACCGTAAGCCTTGCATTCGATCCCGGCTTCAAATCCGCCACCAGGGCCGGCAGCTGTCCGTAATCGCTCACCTCATTGCCGTTGACCCGGACGATGACATCACCCGCCTGAATTCCGGCCGAAGCCGCGGGTCCACCTGCAGCGACCGAATCCACCAGGGCGCCGGCAGGTTTGTCCAGGCCGAAGGATTCGGCCAACGGCTGGCTGAGTTCCTGAATTCCAACGCCGAGATGGCCTCGAGTGACTCTGCCTTCGCTCAGCAGCTGCCGTTCGACCTTGAGGGCGACATCGATCGGTACCGCGAAGGAAACCCCTTGATAACCGCCGGTTTGGCTGTAAATCTGGGAGTTTATTCCGATCACCTCGCCCTTGAGGTTGAAGAGCGGACCGCCGGAATTTCCCGGGTTCACGGCCACGTCGGTTTGAATGAATGGCACATAACCTTCGGCAGGCAATGTCCTGGATTTTGCGGAAACGATGCCGGCCGTTACGCTGTTTTCGAATCCGAACGGTGAACCGATAGCGACCACCCATTCGCCGGCACCGGTTTCGGCGGGATTCCCAAGCTTTACAGTCGGCAAATGGCTGGCATCGACCTTTAGAACGGCAATGTCGGTGGGTCGGTCAATACCAATAATCTGGGCCTTGTACTGTCTTTTGTCCGTCAGCTTCACGGTTACCTGACGGGCACCTTCAACAACATGCGCGTTGGTAATCACGATGCCGTCTTCCCCGACGATAAAGCCGGATCCGGTACCTTGGACCGGGATATCGAATCCACGGGACAGCTCACGGCTCGGCGCCGAGGGGAGGGCGGGCACCCGTCCGGATTCCTCTCTTAAGCTGATCGGACTGGTTCCGCTGACGCTGATGTTCACCACCGCGGGCCCGTATTGCCTAACGATGGCGGCAAAGTCGGGCAGGGTTGCCGCATTGCCGGCGGACTCGGGCGGGGCCGCGACATTGGCGCCGGCTGTCCCGTGAGCTGTGACTCCGAACCCGAGGCAAGCGGCGGTCACTGCGGCGCCCAATGCGGCGGGGATGAACGGTTGGCGAGAACGATGGGACATCACGAGATTCTCCGAAGATACTGCCGCGAGCGTTTGTCGCGTTGTGCAAAACGATAAGACTGCGCGCTTAAACCGTACTTAACCGCCGTTCACGCGGAGAGTTGGTGTTTTGATCCCTGCAATTCTTGCGGAATATCTCCGGGGGAAGGACACTAAGAGGCGAGGAGAGGACCGGTTCATCCGGTCAAACACAACTAGAACAATGACAACAAGAAGAGTCTTGCCTTATGACCACCTTCCTACGCACACCGTCCCATCGTTATGAAGACCCTCTGGACCGAGTCTGGATAACCTGTGCCGAACGTATCGGCTTTCGGATCGAGAGGACCAGCAGCGCTTATGCCTCGACAGATGGAAAAGGCACTTTGCTGATCGGGGATGAAGCCAGTCTGGATCCGGACGATTGTCTCGCGCAGATGATCCTTCACGAGCTTTGCCACGCCCTGGTGGAAGGCGAAGACGGGGAGAACCTTCCGGACTGGGGATTGGACAATGCATCCGGTCGCGACACCTGGCGCGAGCAGGCCTGCTTGAGGTTGCAAGCCTATATGGCCGACGGTGTCGGCCTGAGGGATTTCTTTGCGCCAACGACTGACTTTCGGGTCAAGTTTTGGCCAACGCTGGGCGACGATCCTTTCGCTGCTCCCGCCAGCGCGGGGGGGCGGAGGGAGCCTTCCTGCGTTGCCGGACGCTTGGGCGCATGGCGCGCGTCGCAGCCCCGCTGGGCACCCCATTTGAAAGCCGCCTTGTCGGCAAGCGCCGCAATCGCGGCGGTTGTGCCGCGGAACACGTCGACGCAGCGGCAAAACGAAAACGGACTGACCTCGTTGTGGGACTGCAAGGGATCGCCGCCTCTCTATCATCCGACCGGACATGCTCCGCAGGCCCGATATTACGCGGATCACAGCTGCCACGATTGCGCTTGGTGCTATAGCGACCGGCACAGCCGCCACTGCCATCATGCGCCCCTGATCCGCATCGGCGAATATGCTCCCGCGTGCGTTCGGTGGGAGCCCGCAGCGGAACTGGATTGCCAATCCTGCGGCGCGTGTTGCCGCGAGGCCTATCACGCGGTCGACATTTCACCCCGGGATAGCGTATTGAAGGAGCATCCGGAATTTGTCGTTGTCGCCGACAGTCATCGTAAACTGAAACGGGACGGAAACCGTTGTGCTGCCCTGTCCGGAGGGTTCGATCCCCTCGATCGCTATCTATGTACGATTTACGACGAACGACCCAAGACCTGCCGGGAATTCTTGCTCGGTGGCGCAAACTGTCTGGATGCGCGCAGACGTGTGGGGCTTTCGCTTTAGGAACGGCAACCTCGCTTCGCCCGGGGCACCGCCCTTGCGCAATGGCAACGCTGTTGGGTGCTGCGGTGGTCGCCACAGCAACCACAAATGCCAAAGCCGCCGGACCGGACTTCTCGGCTGGTGCCAGCGTGGTTCAAGTTCACGCCAGCCCCGCCAGCGGCCGTAAGGTGTCGCTTGGATCAGGAGTGGTCACAGACAAGAACCGTGTCGTCACCAATTGTCACGTCATCCGGGATGCCCAACGGGTAGTGGTCAGCAAGGGAGCCTTGCGCTTCGACGCGGTCGCGCAGCATGCCGACATCAAGCGGGACATCTGTGTGCTGGATGTGCCGACCCTCTCGGCAATTCCGGCGCGGGTTGGTTCCTCCGGTAAACTGCGGCGAGGCGAACCGCTCATCGCTTTTGGTTTTCCCCGGGCCACCGGGCTGTCGGCTTCTTTCGGGGAGGTCGTAGCTCTTCACAAATACCGTGGCGATTTCGTCATAGAGACCAGCACGGCTATAGCGGGTGGATCCAGTGGCGGTGGGATATTCAATGAAGCCGGCCAGTTGGTGGGACTCGCGACCTTTTTCTCGGCAAGTTCACATCCTCACTACTTCGCCCTGCCAACCTCGTGGATATCGGCGGTCGGCAGGGCACCCAAGCGGGCGATCGAACCATTACTTGGAATTCCTTTCTGGCAAGATAGAAACCGTCTGCCGCCGTTCCTGCGAATCTTGCTGTCCAAATAGCCTGCTTCCGAAAAACCTTCCCCATCCGCTGCGGTGCCGGGGTTTTCTTCTGTTCGTGCATCAATGCTGAACCTACCCGGTTGGCGCCGCGAGCCTAGAGCTGGCTAAGGCCGCCTTTGCCTTGCGGGCCGCCGGGTGATTTCTTCTTTTCCGTCTACAGGTTTCTATCGGCTTGCAGGGGCGGTGACTGGAACAGAAAACTCATAGGCACGCGTCCGATTTTCCCAGGCCGGCTCTGTCGCCGCCGGCACCGCAGCCGTCGCAGAACAGCGTCACGGCGGCGCCGACCAGGCCGCCCTTCTCTTCCACGCTCAATCCGTCCTGCAATCCCAGCAGGCAACGCAGATGGGGCTCACCGGCCAGCATCGCCAGGAACAGCCGTGCTGCGGCATCCGGATCGGGAACCCGCAGCGACTGGCGGATATCCAGCCGCCTCAGGTAATCCGCCAACCGGCGCCGCACCGGCTCCTGGCAGGACTTGAAGACCAACTCGGTCAATTCGGGAAAAGTCGGCTGCTCGGCGATGACCAACCGAAACAGTTCCAGCGATTGCGTTGCATAATGCAGCTCGATGTAGGCTTGGGCGATGGTGGTAAGTCCAGCGCGCGGCTCGGCGTCTTCGGCGCCGACCTGCACCACGGTTTCCAGCAGGCGTTCGCAACGGCCCCCGATGAGCGCGGCGAACAGGGCCTGCTTGCTGCCGAACTGGTTGTAAAGGGTGACCTTGGATACCGCCGCGGCTTCGGCAATGGCATCCATACTGGCGCCGGCATAGCCGGATCGCAGAAAGATGCCGGCGGCTGCCTGCAAGATCGGTTGCCGTTTGATGGCCGGGTTGGGAGGCATGGGGGTGAGGAAAGTTGCGAGGTATCCGTGCAGCCATTGTCGGGAACTGCATCGGTCGGTTCAACCGCGCATGCGTTGAGGTTAAACGGTGATCGATGACGTCGGATCGGCCCGGAATTGAAGGAAATGCGCGCAGGGGGGTGATCTTGTTTTGTGGCGATACTATAATGGCGCCGTTGCCGAACTCCAAGGGGAAGACACATGAAACCGACGCAGGTCACAGTCGCCAGTATTCTGCTGGTTCTCTGGTCGCTGATCGGGGGCTGGGCGAGTGCCAATCCAGCCTCCTATGAGCAGGTGAAGGACCGCTATTACGCGGATCATCCGGGCAAGGGCAAGTTTGCCGAGCACTGGGAGCCGATCCCGATCCAGAAATACTGGAATCCCAAGGATTTCTATAGGCCCCCCACCACGATCGCCGGCGAGGTCACTCGGGAGATGTGCGTGGCCTGCCACCAGGCGGTGACCCCCGGCGCTTACCACGCCTGGGCGGGCAGTTCCCACGCCAAGCTGGACGCCATCCGTGACAACACCAATGCCGAAAGCCCCCGATACTACAAGAAGGAAAAGCTGGCCGAAGTCGAGCGCAACCTGGTCAAGCAGGGCGTTCTGAAAGAAGGCGAGGACCTGAAGGAGGTCGGCTGCATCGACTGCCACGGCCCCGTGGGTGCCAAATCCATCCGCCACGATCAGGATCTGGTGATGCCCGACCGCGCCAAATGCGGCGCCTGCCATGTGGGCGAGTTTGCCGAGGCGGAGTCGGAGAAGGACCAGGAGTGGCCGCAGAAGCAGTGGGGCAAGGGCCATCCTTCCCACGCCGCCGACTGGCAGGCCAACGTCGAAACCGCCATCTGGGCCGGCATGCCGGAGCGGGAGATCGCCCAGGGCTGTGACATGTGCCACTACCAGCAGAACAAGTGCGACGGTTGCCATACCCGCCACACCTTCTCCGCCGCCGAGGCGCGCCGGCCCGAAGCTTGCGCCACCTGCCACAACGGGGTTGACCACAACGAATTCGAAAACTATGTGCTGTCCAAGCACGGCACGGTCTACGAGACCCTGGGCAAGTCCGGCTGGAACTTCGAGGTTCCCTTGAAGGACGCCATCACCAAGGGCCGCTACACCGCCCCCACCTGCCAGTTTTGCCACTTCGAGGCGCAGGGCGAGTTTTCCCACAACCTGGTGAAAAAGGTCCGCTGGGCGTTCAATCCGACCCTGGCCATCGCTGACAACCTCAACCACCCCTGGTTCCAGGGGCGCAAGGAGGATTGGGTGAAGACCTGTTCCAACTGTCATTCCGCCAGTTTCGCCGAGGCTTACCTGACCACCGCCGACAAGGGCACGATCGAAGGCCTCAAGGTCGAGCAGGAAGCCAAGAAGGTGGTGGAAGCCTTGCATAAGGACGGTCTGTTGCCCGGCCAGAAGACCAACCGGCCGGCTCCGCCCAAGCCGGAGCAGGATGCCGCCGGGGGCTTCTTCCAGCTGTTCTGGGCCAAGGGCAACAATCCGAGCCACGTGGAGCGGGTCTATGCCGATATGTGGGAGCATGACCTGATCAAACTCTACAAAGGCTTGTTCCATGCCAATCCGGGCGGCTTCACCTACACCGAGGGCTGGTCCGAGCTGATGCGGGACTACGCCGTGATCATGGACGAGAACACCAGGCTGCGCGATGGCAAGGTGAATACCAGCCAGGCTCCGGCCGTTCCCGACCGGTCGGTCCTGAAGGCATTTGCCGACGACCTGGGCGGCCGTTATCTGCTGGGAACCGTGCTGGTCGGTTTCGGCTTCGTGCTGATCCGCCGCAAGCGCTGATCCCATGGGCTGCTGCGCGCAGGATGAACACATCAATCCGGCCGCCCGCTGGCTGCCGAAAGTCTTCGGCATCCTGCTGGCTCTGGTCGGTGGCTACATCCTGCTGTTCGGACTGCCCGATCAGGATCGGTCGTCCCGGCTGACCTGGCGCAAGCTGGAAGTCGCCGACCGCGGCACTGCCGGCTTCGGCGATCCGGCGCCCGCCGGTCCCGCCGACCGGCTGATCCGTTACCGGGTCAGCCAAGGCGAGCGCGCCGAACTGCTGCTGGACGTGGCGGAGTACCACAACTCCCGGCAGCAACCGGCACGGGCCATCGTCTACCGAGCACCAAACGGCGTCGAGCGTAGCGACGGCAAGCTGAGACACGACTTGTGGCAGGAGGCGATCGCCGCCATCAAGGACCACGTCCCGGCGGACGCCTTGTTCCTGGGGTGGTGGGATAACGGTCAGCGCATCGCTTACGGAAGCGGCCGGGAGGTTTGGTCGGCAGCCCCGGTGCGAGCACTGTACCGGGATGCCTCCCAGCGCAGCCTATGGAACGAGGTGGCCGGCGGTTACGTCGAGGACGAGGCCAATCTGCGGCAGCTGGCCCGCTGGCTGGCGATGGATGCCGATCAAGCACTGGGGGAAATGGCGGCCAGATTCCAGCGCCGTCCCGTCTATGTGCTGGTTTGCCTGGACGATATGGCCCGGCTCGGAGAGATCGAAGCCATGGCGGGCGCCGCGCTGCCCTTCGAGATGCGGCTGTTTCCCGCAGCCGATAATCTCCACGGCCAAGTGGCCACCGTCAAACGCTGGGCGGCGGAGGGCGGAACCGGCAACTACCTGGTCCAGCAACTCTCCACCGGCGAAGTCCGTGCCTGGCGCATCTCCACCGAGCAGGGTGCCCGCACGCTGCTGGCGCGCCTGCTGCCCTTCACCAGTTCGTTGGCGAAACCGCTCGACCGGGTCACTTTGGTTTACCAGTCGGCGTGGGGGGGGTATTTGTCCATTTATCGGGCCGACTTCGCCGCTGCATCGCCCTGATGGGCGAAGAAAGCCCCGCGCGAATCAGCGCTCTCCTCCATTCTCAGCGGGGCGGGGGCGGGGGCGGGGGCGGGGGTGGCGACCCAGGCGGAGGCGGGGGTGGAACTATGGTCGGCGCAGGGCCGCGGGGGGGATCGGCCGTGAAATTGCCGTACACCGGCACCCGGTGTCCTTGGGCGTACATGCATTGGATGTAATGGATGTCGTAGCGCTCCTGGATGGTGCGGCCCGCATAACTCGCGGCGCTGGTTCCCACCAGGCCGCCAGCCACCAATCCGCTACCCGCTCCAATCGCAGCGCCCTGGCCACCCCCGATGACGGCCCCAGCCGCCGCTCCGAGCGCCGCCCCCGCGACGGCGCTGCCGACCCCGCTGCTCACCTGGGCTTGAGTCGGGGTGGTTCCGCCTACCTGCAGCATCGCGTATTGCCGGCAACGGACATCGTCGCCCCGGAACTGGTCGAAGCTCCGGCTCGAACCGGGCAGCGCCATGACGCCGGGGCCCTCGGGCAGGGAAGCGCAACCGGCCAGTGCGGCCGCTGCTGTCACCATCAGAATACTCGTCTTGCGTCGCACGGCGCGATCCTCCGTCAAGGTTTTCCACCGGATTGGGGAGCCACCGGGATCCAATCGCTCGTACACTGGCTGACGCTGGGGTAATAGCCGGCGGGATTGGCACAGTAATACCAGTAATTGGGCGGCAGCGGCTGTGAATTTCGGTTGTCGGCGCCTCGCTCGACATAGGTCGGCGGTTCGGTCGGTACCGGAATCACCATGGGCGGATAGTAATATGGGTAATACGGGTAGCGGTACGACCAAAAGAACGGATCGCCGAAATAAAACCCGATCGCCGGTGACATGCGGAAACGGTGGCCACCGCGCGCCTCGACCTCGGCCGCGCAACTAAGCCCGAACAGGATGGCGATGAATGCCGTCAACGTGAATCTGGACATCACAGGTCTCCTTGGGACGGGCTAGTGTGCGGGACGACAATTGGATCGCCCCGACCGGGATAGGGTTCCGCGAACTTCTTGGCCGACCCCGGACGCCGACCGAAGCCCTCCAGGCGGGCCAAATATTTTTTCACTTCGCGCTAAAGTCGGCCGATTGGCTGCCGATACGCTGCCAGAAACCAGTGTTCAGCAACAGAGGAGAACGCCGATGTCCGCCATAGACAGTCGAGATGCCATTTATTCCATCAGCCGTTCGGCAGCTTTCGCTCAGCCCTCTGCCGCGGCTCAACCGCCGAATGCCGCCCCGGATAGCGACGGCGATGCCGACCGCGATGCGGTCGCCGGAGTGGTCGGCCAGAACCGGCCCGGTGGCTTGGTTCAAGGGATGTTGCAAAGCCTGGATCGGCTGGGGCTCAATGCGTCGGACCAGATCAATCCGAACGCCGATGCGGCGGCATTGGAGAGCCGGCAGGGTCGGGAACCGGTTGCCGGACGCCAAGAATTCCAAGCGTTCACACAAAGCTTGTTGCAAGCCCTCGATCAGCTCAATCGCGGCAAGGTCGGCGAAGCCGACGGTGCCGCGCCGGAAAGCCAGGGAAGCGATGCGGGCTACGGGGTTGAGTCGCCTTATGGGGATTTGCCTGCCAAGCTGCGGTCCCTCGCCGATGCGGTCGCCGAGGGTGCGACGGCCAGCCTGCCGACGATCACCGAACTGCAGGGCAGCTTTCAGGGTCTGGTTTCGCGTCTGTCGCAAGAAACCGGGGCGGGCGATGGCGCAAGGAATCAGGCTGGAGCGGCCGAAGCGACGGCGCGCCGCGACGAACGGCAAGCCAGCTTGTCGAGCTTCCTCGTAAGCCTGAGCGAAACCCTGGCCAGTCAGCGCGCAACGGCGGACCTGCAAGCCGGCAAGACCGGCATGCTGATCGATCAGACGGTATAGCGGCCGCATCAGCCCGGCAATAGTTAGCGGGAGCAGACCATGCAAATCGCAAATATCGCCTCCGGCGACGCCATTCTTGCCGGCGACAGGCTGAGGAAACCGCCGATCCCGACGGCCGCGACCTCGCCACCGCCGAAGCTCGTGCAGCCGGCGGCTGAGCGGTCCGATGAAGTCGAGGAAACGGGCCCGGCAACCACCCGAGCGGAGCAGGATGCGGAGAAACCCGTAGGTGGCGGGAACATGGCCGATGCCATCAAGCAAATCAACGATCACCTGCAATTTCAGGGACGCAATCTGAAGTTCAAGATCGATAAGGACACAGGGCGCACGGTTGTCCAGATCATCGACTCCGCAACCGATGAGGTGCTTCGCCAGATTCCGCCCCAGGAACTCCTCGACATTGCCAAGCGTCTCGGTGACGCCGAAGGACTGCTGTTTTGCGGTGATGCCTGAGCCGAGCCGAGGCCGTTCCATGCTCAAGGAAGAGTTGCGCTCCAACTCTCACGAATCGCGTTCGCTGCGGTGGACGGCCACCCGGTTGCGGCCGCCGGCCTTGGCGCGGTACAGGGCCTGATCGGCGTGCTGGACCAGCGCATCCTTGGACTCTTCCCGATGCAGGCAGGCAACACCCAAGCTCGCCGTCAAGCGTATCGTCAACCCGTCCCCCGGCAAGCAGATACAGCGTTCGAGCGCGGTTCTGATCCGTTCCGCCAGTTGGGCTGCGCCCTCTTCGTCGGTGTCGGCCAGCAGCACCAGGAACTCTTCACCGCCGTAGCGAAACAGCAGATCGCTTGCCCGGATGCTGTCGGTGACGGTGCGGGCAACCGCTTGCAGCACGCCGTCGCCGACGCCGTGCCCATAGGTGTCGTTGATGGTCTTGAAATGGTCGATGTCCAACATGATGACCGACAAAGGTTGGGAATAGCGTTTCGCCATCTCCCATTCCCGCTGCAGGCTGCTGAACAGTGCGCCGCGGTTGCGTGTGCCGGTCAGTGGATCGAGGTAGGCCGAGGCCACTGCCCGCCAGTAGCTGAGAGCATTGCGGATGGGGAACAGTAGCCGGCAAAAGTAGGCTTCGATGGTCGCCAGGTCGTCCTCGGAAAATACCCTTTCCCGAGTCACCGTCAACTGCCCCAAGTCCAGGTTTTCAAGCTGCAGATCATAACGGCAGGCGTAGAGGCAGCGGCGCCCCTCGGTCATGTGGATGCCCAGTTCGGGGTTGCTGTACTGATAGCCTTCATGGGGAACCGACCGGTCCAGGTGAGAATGAAATATCTCCAGGAGTTCCTTCAGATCCAGCGTCGCCTGCAAACCGAATATCAGATCATAATAGGGTTGCTCGATGACCTGTCTTTTTTTTCCGGCCCGCACCGACGATAGCATCGCAGGTGTTTCCGCCTCGGTTCTCATGATGCACCTCGCCGTTGTAATGATGGGGTTGTCCCCCGCTGTCTGTGAAAATCGGCGCGAAGCGGATTTACTTGAGGCGGATTCGGCGATGGCGAGATCGGACGGAGGAAGTAACCATCTGCCGGCATCGGAGGCGAATGGCAAGCCGGGCAGATAGGGGGCAAAAAAAAGGGTTGCCGGTTAGGCAACCCATAACACCATCCCAGAGGATAAAAAGAGAGCTAAACCACAACGGCGCTGCATCAAGCCAGGAGGGGCGTGCGCTACAACCGATGGGCAACAGAATAGAGAAATCTACCCAAGCGATTTTGACGTGGATCAACGGCAGCTAAAAAACAATAACGGGGACATGGTTTTTAGGCGGAAACAACCTTCTTTGCCGTTGGGAATAAGAATTTCCGCCTCCAAAATTGACTATTTTCCTAGGGGATAGTTATAGTTTTTACGTCCCTATCATCCTTCCGGGAGCACACCGTGAGACTGACGACCAAAGGCCGCTATGCGGTCACTGCCATGCTCGATTTGGCCTATCACAGCGAGAAACGGCCGGTTACCCTGACTGACATTGCCAAGCGTCAGGCTATTTCGCTTTCTTACCTCGAGCAGTTGTTCGCCCGATTGCGACGAGCGGGAATGGTCGAAGGGGTGCGTGGTCCGGGCGGCGGCTACCAGTTGAGCCGCGATGCGACTCAGATCAATGTTGCCGACATCATTTCGGCGGTGGACGAAACCATCGATTCCACTCGCTGTGGCGGCAAGGCGAACTGCCAGCATTCCCACCCCTGCCTGACCCATGATCTGTGGATGGGCTTGAGCGAGCAGATCCGTCTCTATCTCTCCACCATCAGCTTGAACGACCTGCTGCAGCGCAAGAACGTGCGCCAAGTTGCCGAACGCCAGGACAAGCAGAGTTCAACCCCTCCCACCGCCGGCATGGACGCGCTGTTGCGCCGGGAGTCGCGGCTTTGACTTAGATCGATGATCTATTTGGATCACAACGCCTCCTCCCCGCTGGATGATCGGGTCGTGGAGGCGATCCAACCTTACCTCAAGAGTTTCTTCGGCAATCCCTCCAGTCTCCATCGCCTCGGCAGGCTCAGCCGGGGCGCCATCGACCAGGCCCGCGAGCAAGTCGCCCAGCTGGTCGGCGCGAGCGCATCCCAAGTCGTGTTCACATCCTCCGGTACCGAGGCCAACAACCTGGCTATCCAGGGTTGGGCTTCGGCAAATCCCACCGGTTCGATCGTCGCCGGTGCCACCGAACACCCATCCGTGACAGGGCCTGTCGCGGCATTGGCGCGGCGCGGACGACAAACCGGGCTAGCGCCGGTCGACACCCGCGGATTGATTCGTTGCGATCATCTCCAGGCTTTGCTGGATGGGCGCCCGGCTCTGGTTTCCGTCATGTCGGCCAACAACGAAACCGGGGTCATCCAGGATCTGGCCGGTCTGGCCGCCGCTCTGGAGGGCGGCGGCGCGGTGATGCACACCGACGCCGTCCAGGCAGCGGGCAAGATGGAGGTGGATTTCAAGCGCCTCGGTGTCGGGATGATGTCCTTGTCCGGGCACAAGATCGGTGCGCCGAAAGGCGTCGGTGCCCTGGTGATCGCTCCGGGAGTCACGCTGGAACCGATGCTTTATGGCGGCGGCCAGGAAACGGGGTTGCGCGCGGGAACCGAAAACGTGGCGGCCATCGTCGGGTTCGGCAAGGCGGCCGAACTGGTCCGCAGCGAGCTGGCCCCGCGCATGTCGCGGCTGCGCCGGCTGAGAGACCGCTTGGAAAACGGCTTGGCCGGGTTGGCTCAGGTGACGGTGTTTGCCAAGGACTCGCCGCGCTTGTGCAATACCGTACAGTTCGGACTCGCCGGAATCGACGGCGAGACTCTGGTGATGTTGCTGGACCGGGCAGGGATCGCGTTGTCGAGCGGTTCGGCCTGCGCCAGCGGCGGAGGCGAACCCAGCCCGGTACTGAACGCCATGGGGATCGCGGACGACCTCGCCAAATCCGCGGTTCGCGTCAGCCTGGGTCCGGGCAATACGGACGCGGAGGTCGACCGGCTGCTCGCGGCATTGACGGAATTGCGCCAGGGCAACCGCACGAATTACCGAGAAGTAGCGAGGACCTGAAGCCGGAAGTCATCATTGAGGCTGGCTCGGTATCGTTTTCGGCGGATGCTGGAC